>Ga0272441_10002046_pt1 | contig 41805 bp, 38 predicted proteins | sample SSMProp6N_FD_193582 | JGI IMG/M metagenome (GOLD analysis project Ga0272441, IMG submission 193582) | Marine sediment archaeal communities from Little Sippewissett salt marsh, Falmouth, MA, United States - SSM-Prop-6N | ecosystem: Environmental > Aquatic > Marine > Wetlands > Sediment ...
AGCGGTAGCCTCTCCGTCGGCGAGGAGGGCACCGGCACGTTGATCATCGAAGACGGGGGCAGCGTGCTCACCAACGGTAGCGACGGTTTTGTCGCCCTCAAGGGCGGCTCGACCGGAACGGTTACCGTCACGGGCGAGGCCAGCACGTGGCAGTGCATGGGCAACCTCTACCTCGGCGGCACGGCGGAATCAGACGGCGGCCGTGCCTCCCTTGAGCTTATCGGCGGCGGCCGGGTCTATGTCGGTGACATTGCCCCGGCGAGCGTCACCCTCCTCCCGGGCTGGAGCGCGGTGACCGTCAGCGGGGAACTCCCATCGGGTGGCGATCTGGTAATCAGCAACGATGCCGACCTGACCAACGACGGCTATGCCTACCTCGGCTATAACGCCAGCAAGTTGGGCACGGCCACGGTGACCGGCGCCGGTTCGACGTGGACGAACTCGGAAAACCTCTACGTCGGCCACTCCGGCGCCGGCACGCTGACGGTCGAGGCCGGCGGGCAGGTCAGCGGCGGTTACGGTTACCTCGGCTCCTATGCCGGTTCGAGCGGCACCGCGACGGTGACCGGCGCCGGCTCGACTTGGACCAGCGCCATGCAACTGCGCGTCGGCCAGAGTGGACAGGGGATGCTGGTGGTGGAAGACGGCGGGCAGGTCAGCAACACCGACGGTTACCTCGGCGTCGTTTTGGGTTCGACCGGCACGGCGACGGTGACCGGCGCGGGTTCGACGTGGAGCGCCACGAAACTGCGCGTCGGCTCTTACGGCACCGGCACCCTGACCATCCAGGCCGGCGGGCAGGTCAGCAACACCGACGGTTACCTCGGCTACTATGCCGGTTCGAGCGGCACGGCGACGGTGACCGGCGGGGGCTCGACGTGGGAGATCGACGACCTCAAGATCGGCAGGAACGGGGAGGGCACGTTGACCATCCAGGCCGGCGGACAGGTCAGCGCCTGGTGCAGCTACCTCGGCCTCAATTCGGCTTCGACCGGCACGGCGAAGGTGAGGGGGGTGGGTTCGAAATGGTATAACGGTGAAGGCCTCGTTATCGGCGAGCGAGGCGACGGCACGCTGACCATTGAGGCTGGCGGATGGGTCGGGTGTGACATCGGCTCCCTCGGCTACAGTTCGGTTGGGACCGGCAGGGCGACGGTGGCCGGTAGCGGTTCGACGTGGAACAACTGGAGTCGCCTCTACGTCGGCCGGGAGGGCGCCGGCATACTGAACATCGAGGACGGCGGGCAGGTCAGCACCGGCTTGATGAGCAGCTACGTTGGCTTTGAGCCGGATTCCAGCGGGACGGTCACGGTGACCGGCGCCGGCTCGACGTGGGGCAACGGCAAGTCGCTGTACGTGGGCGGGGATTGGGTGTCGGCCCGCGGGACGGGCGAAATCACCGTCGCTGGCGGCGGGACCGTCGACGTCGCCGAGACGCTCAAGGTGTGGGGTAGTGGCACCGTCAACCTCCAGAGCGGTGGCAGCATCCTGACGGACGTTTTCGACATCACCGCGGGCGGCACGTTCAACTTCACCGGCGGCACGCTGTGTACCACGGAGTTTCTCGGCGACTTGACCATGAGCGGCGGCTGTCTCGATGTCGGCACAGGCGTCGAACTCGACCTTGCCGGTGTGTTCTGCGCAGGGCCTGGCGGCGTTACCTTGAGCAAGACCGGGAACGGCGTGCTGATGATCAACGGGCCCCAGGACCACGCCGTCGGCTCGCTCTTTGAGATCTGGGACGGCACCGTCTGGCTGAACACCGACGCCTCGGGTACGGGGCAGATGGAGGATGCCGACCTGTCAATCCTCGTCGCCGACGCCACGCTGGGCTTCGGCTGCAACCAGCACCTGGACACGCTGACGATTGACGAGTACGAGCAGCTCTGCTTCAGCAGCCCGCACGTCGTCATGGTCAAGCACCTCGTGTTGGACGGGGTCGACCTTGGCCCGATGACGCTGGGCATCCCCGAACCCGCCACGCTGGCGCTGCTGGCCGCCGGCGGGCTGGGCCTCGCGCTGAGGCGGCGGCGGACATGACGGCAGCACCGTGCCGTCGGTCTCGAATCCGCTCCAGGATCGCCCGGAACAGGCGTTGGGGCACCGCTACCTCGGCCATCTGGAAGATCACGTACCGCGCATGCGTGACGACCTTGGCTCCGATCTTGATCAGCTTCTCCCGCAGCGTCGTCAGCGACCAATGCTTCACCGACCGGGGCAGCGCCAGCCGACGCAGGAAGTTCCCCAGGTTGTACGCCAGGGCAAAGAGCTGAAGCCGAACTTGGTTGTCCACGAAGTCATGGCAACTCAGCCGCGTCCACTTCACGGCGTTCTTGCCTTCCTTGATCCACTGCTCCGCCGTGCCCCGCCCGTTGTAGAACTTCACCACCTGCCAAGACTTTCGCCGCAGGTTCGTCACGATGAACCCGACGCGCGGGAACAACTTACCCTTGTGCCACTCGATCTTCGCCACCACCCGGCGCGGCTTGTCCCAACTACCGGCTTGGTAGAGGAACTCGTGATACCAGACCACCGGCTTGTTGGGCGGACGGCCCACCGGACGCGTCAGGAACGGCTCGACCTCGCGATGCAGCACCGCGTTGGCCGGAAGGCGGATCGCGTACAGGTAGCGTTCGGCCTCCAGGTACTCGTAGAGTTCCGGGCGGGCGAACGCGGCGTCGCCCCGGAAGAACCGGCGGATGTCTTGGTCGCGGTAGCGCCCGACGATCGGTTCCAGGACCGAACGCCAATCGTCGGCGCTGGACACGTTGCCTTCGCGTAGCAACCCCCGCTCCAAGTCACCGAACTGGTTGAAGCAGAACAAGGGATGGTAGCACGTGCAACCGAAGTGCCCGTTGTAGGCCGTGCCTTCCTGGTCGCCGTACGTCTCGCTGACCGAACTGTCCAGGTCGAGGATGATCTCGTGGGCCGGCTTGCGCTGGCGGACGGCATCGATCCATGTGCCTGACAAATCCATCAGAGCCGATAGATTCTTCGGCTGCGTAAGCACCTCGGTCTCGTATAGTCCCATCTGGCTGGTGGACGCGGCCCGCTTGGTCTTGGCCCGTCCGCCGACCACGTAGCGCATCGTCGGATCGACGCTCGTCCGATCGGCGTCGTTGGTGTCTTCGTACCCGGCCAGGCGACTGAAAACCGACTGCCGAAGCAGGCCGACCATCGTGTGCCGCGTGTTCTGGCCAGTTCGCCAATCGTGCAGAAGACTCTCCGCCATGGTTGTCCGTCCGAGCACGTCGTCGAGTTCGCGATACGGCAGCAGGCCGGCGTCCGAGGTGACCTTCGAGTCGTGGAATTCAAGCTTCATCGACCCGTCGAAACCCACCCGAAGAGCGTCCTTGCCGGCTTCACCCATTGCATCCATGCCTTCTGCCGTCCGTGGCATCGACGAAACCCTTTGTTCATGCGGTCCAAGGATGTCTCATTATACAGGAACTGTGATCTTCATCCGGGAAATCCGGGTTAACGCCTTTGCAGGTGCCTGGCACCTTTCCCGTGCCCGGCGCGTCCATGACAACGGCAGAGGTGCCCGGCACCTTTCCCTGAACCCGCACCCCGGATTTTGCCGAAAGAAACAGGGTGTCCCGCTGCCCCCTGCCGGAGAGCGAACGCGCCGAGCCCCGCCCCACACGAGGTCAAGCCACGGCCATGGACAGCGATTTCCACGTCCAGGTGCTGCACGATGCCGCGGACATCCTGAAGGGCCTGATGCAGGTCGGCATCCACCTCTCGTCGGTGCCGGACCGGCGGAAGATGCTGGACATGATCCTGCACGAGACCCGCTCGCTCGCCCGGGCCGAGGCCGGCAGCCTCTTCGTCCAGCGTCAGCACCGGCTGCGGTTCGTGGCTGCCCAGAACGACCGTCTTGGCGAGGGGGCCCTCTCGAAGATCTTCCTGGACCGCGAGATTCCGGCCACCGCCAACTCGCTGGCCGGGTTCGTCGCCTCCACGGGCCAGGTCGTCAACATCCCCGACGCCGACCACCTGGACCCCGAGAGCCCGTTCCGCCTGAACCGCGACTTCGACCGCGAGAGCGGCTACCACACGCAGAGCATCCTGGCCATCCCGCTGAGCCGCCCGGACGGCTCGTGCGTCGGCGTCCTGCAACTGCTGAACCGGCTGGACCCCGGCGGCCAGGTGGTGCCGTTCCCGGACGCCGAGGGCAGCGGCATCCTGTCGCTGGCGTCGATGGGGGCGGTGACGATCCACAACGCCCTGCTCCAGGAGGACCTGAAGGCCGCCCACCTCGATACCATCATCCGCCTCTCGGTCGTGGTGGAACACCGCGACAACGCGACGGCCCGGCACATCCAGCGGATCAGCCAGACCGCCAAACTCCTCGCCGAGGCCATGGGCCTGGACCGGCGGCAGGTGGAACTCATCGAATGCGCCGCCCCGATGCACGACATCGGCAAGGTCGGCATTCCCGACTGCATCCTGCACAAGCCCTCGACGCTGACGCCCGAGGAACGCGCCGTCGTGGAGCAGCACACCCTGATCGGGGCGGACATCCTCGGCCATCCGGACAACGAACTCATCGCCATGGCCCACGACATCGCCGTCAGCCACCACGAGCGATGGGACGGCCGGGGGTACCCGCACGGCCTGGCGGGACGGGAGATTCCCCTTCCCGGCCGCATCGTCTGCCTGGCCGACGTCTTCGACGCCCTCCTCTCCAAGCGGTGCTACAAGAACGCCTACAGCGTCGAGACGGTGCGGGACATCATCCGGTCGGAGCGCGGCAAGCAGTTCGACCCGGCGGTCGTCGACGCCTACCTCCGCGTCGAGGGCCGGATCCTCGACACCTACGCCCAGACGGCGGACCTGCCCGAACCGACCACGGTGACGGCGTCGCACTTCCCGGCGCCCGGCAGCAGCTGAGCGCCCGGGCGCCATGTGCCCCGGCCGGCCTTGCCCGGCCGCGCGTCTTCCCGGCCGGCCTTGCCCGGCCGCGCGTCTTCCCGGCCGGGCAAGACCGGCCGGGCCACACAGCCGCAGGCGCGCTCCGCTGGGCGTCGCGGCTAAAAGGGCGCCGTTGTCGTTGCCTATTGCCTATTGCCTGTTGCCCAGTGAACCATTGCACGCCCCCCCGGCCCGCCGTATCATGTCTATCCAGCGCCGTCGGCATCCGAATGGTGCACGAGTCCCCGTTCCACGAAAGGAATCCGATGCGAACCACCGCCCTCGTCGTCCTCACCGCCCTGCTCGTCCTCGGTGCCGGCATCGCCGGTTGCAAGGAACAGACCCGCGCCGGCGACCAGCAGCAGGTCATGGGCACCTGCGCCGTCTGCGGGGCGAAGGCCCCCGTCGGCACCTACTGCCCCAAGTGCAAGGCCGTCACCGTCGCCGAGGTCAAGACCTTCAAGTGTCCGACCTGCGGCAAGATGGTGAAGGAAGGCACCTGGTGCGCCAAGCACAACAAGTTCCGCTTCGCCGAGCCCGAGATGAAGTGCCCGAAGACCGGCACGGCCGTCACCAAGGGCGCCTACTGCGCGAAGTGCAACGGGTATCACGGCCTGCCGATGGTGGCGTACGACGCCGAGAAGAAGGTGCCGGTCGCGAAGAAGTAGGCGGCCGGCCATCCGGGCGAGCCCTCCTTGCCGCGCGGCGGGTCTCCTGACCCGCCGCGCAGGACCCAGACGGGCGTCTTCGGCGCAATGGGTCGGGAGATTCAGCGCGCGGAACGCCCGTATCGCGTGGCTGTCCCAGCCCCTTTTCCACCCCGCCGCCGGGAATTCGCATGGCGCATCCGGCCGGAGACGGTTTAATAGGACCGTGACGCCGGCTGGCCCGGCCATGCATCCCAGGAATGGTGCCAGGCACCTGTCACGGCGTTGAAAGGTGCCTGGCACCTTTTCCCCTCGCGGACGTGCTCCATGAAGTCCATCATCCGATCGCTGCGGCACCGGAACTTCCGGCTGTACTTCTTCGGCCAGGGGCTGTCGGTGACCGGGACGTGGATGCAGAGCGTGGCGTTGATCTGGCTGGTGTACCGGCTGACGGATTCGAAGGCGGTGCTGGGTCTGGCGGTGTTCTCATCGCAGATTCTGACGTTCGTGGTGGCCCCGCTGGCGGGGGTGCTGGCGGACCGGTGGAACCGCCGGCGGGCGCTGATCGCGGCCCAGGCGCTGGCGATGGCCCAGGCGCTCGGGCTGGCGGCCGTCGCGTACACGATGCCGGAAGAGAAGGTGGACCACTGGGTGGAGATCTGGCCGATCCTCGCACTCAGCCTCTTCACGGGCCTCGTGCGGGGGTTCGAAGTGCCGACGCGGCACTCGTTCATCGTCCAGATGCTGGATGACCGCAAAGACCTGCCGAACGCCATCGCCCTGAACTCCCTCATGGTGATTACGGCCCGGGTGATCGGGTGCACGCTGGCCGGGCTGCTGATTCAGGCAATCGGGCGGCACGGCGAGGCGACGGTCCTGCTGATGAACGGCCTGAGTTACAGTACGATTATCGTGTCGCTGGGCATGATGCGGATCGTGCCGCGGCGGCGGGAGGCCCCGACCGAGGCCGTGCTTGCCGGCCTGAAACAGGGATGGGGGTACGTGTGGCACAAGCCGACGCTTCGGACGGTGCTCTTGCTGCTCGCGCTGACGAGCCTGGTGGCCGTGCCGCACAGTGAGATGCTGCCCGCCTTCGCGAAGGACGTGCACCTGCTGGGAGGCGGGCCGGACACGTTGAGTTACCTCAAAGGTGTGGCGGCGGGCGGGGCCCTCCTGGCGCTCGTGCTGCTGGCGTATCGGCGGACCGCCGTGCCGCTGGGCCGGATCCTCGTGGGCGGGGGCGTGCTGTTCGGCCTGGGACTCATTGCCTTCGGGGCGGCCACGTGGTATTGCCGCAGCCTGCCGGTGAGCCTGGCGGTGATGGCGTGGGTCGGACTGGCGATGGCCACACAAATGTATGCATGTAATACCATGCTTCAGACCACGTCCGACGAGAACAAGCGCGGACGGGTGATGAGTTTCTACACGATGGCGTTCATGGGTGTGGCCCCGTTCGGGGCCATGTTGATGGGCTGGCTGGCCGAGGTGCTCGATACCCGCCTGGCCGTCTGGGGTCCCGCCTACGAAGGCCTCGGCGCCCCGGCCGTCGTGGCGGCGGGCGGCGCGATCCTGACGGTCGGCGCCCTCCTGCTCGGCCGGCGCCTGCCGAAACGCGTCCGCGCCGCGCCCCCCACCGTCGACGGCATCGAGCCGGCGGGGTAGGACGACCATGCTGCGAGAGCCTTTGGCGCGGTGGGTCTCCGCACCCACCGCGCCTGAAGCCCCCGTCGCAGGGGTGCGCGGCGGGTACGGAGACCCGCCGCGCACAACGTGCGGATCACGAAAGTGCCACGGCCGGCCTCGTCCGGCCGTGCATCGCATCTCCCTCTCACGCCACCATCAGGACCGAGCCCGCCATCAGGACACCCGAGACGATCGTCCCGACCTTCGCCACCGGCGTAGCCGACCACGCCACGATGCCGCACACCAACGCCGCCACCTCCAGCCCGAGAAACGCCGGGTATCCCACCATCCAGGCGGACGGGAGGCCTGCAACGTGCGCGACGGCGGCGGCTCCGGCGCCCACCACGACGCCCGCCACCGCCAGGACGAGGCTGAGGACACCGAGCCGGCGCCGGGACCGCGTCGCTTGCGGACTCTCCGGGCCGCCCCGCCCTTCGGCCCGCGGCTGCGCCCGCCGCCACACCAGGACCACGACTGCGACGTCGGCGATCAACCCCAGGATGAGCCCCTCCGGCATGCCAATATGCGCCCAAGTCACACCCACGAACACTAACAGGGCATCGAGCAGCAGGAGCGGGAAGAGCACCGCGTCGAAGACCGCCAGCCCCATCCCGTACAGCCGGCCGGCGGAATGGCGGATGTGCGAGATGGCCACCAGGCCCAGAATGGTCGTCCCGAACAGGGCAGAGAGGCCAATGAGCGCGAGGGGCGCGAGGAGAGTGACCGCGAAACTGAGGGGTGTGCTTCGCACCTCGACGGCGTGGGCGCGGGCCCTGCCCCCCATGGCCGCCACCTCCCTGGCCACGTCCCTCTCCGCCTCACGCTGGATCCGTTCCGCGGTCGACAATTCCCGGGTTTCCGACGACTCCGGCGGCTCCGGCGTATCGGGCGCCGGCGCGTCCGGCGCCTCCTGCGGCGGGACCTGTTCCATGGACGGGGCCGGCGCGGCAGGCTGCGGCGGCGCGGGATCCGCCGTACCGTGATAGAGGACCACCGCCAGGACGGGGAGGAGGAAGATGGCCAGGGGCGCCCAGCACGCGCCCACAATCGCCGCCCGAGACAGGCGCGGGCCCTTCGGCGCCGCCGGCCGGGCGGGACGGGCGGCGGCCGCCTTCGGCGTCCCTTCCCCGCCCGCCGGCACACCGTCGGCCGGCGCGCCTTCGGCCTCAGCGTACGCCCCCGGCGGGTCGAGGTCCGAGAGGACCGCCTCCACGTCGGCGAGCGACGGCGCGAAGCCTGCCCTCTCGGCCAGCATCTCCAGGATCTGGGCCTCGACGTCGTCGGCCACGCCGCGGCGTTCATCGCGCGGGCGGCCGGCACGCTGGAGGGCCTTCTCAACGGCATCGAGATACGTATCGACGCGTGCCCGGGCGTCGGGCGCCAGTTTGACCGAATCACCGCTCATGGCGAGCCTCCCGAGACGAGTTCGTTCACGGACTCCACCAACGTGTGCCAGTAGCGCTGCATGTCGGCGAGCCGGCTGCGGCCGGCCTCCGTCAGGCGGTAGTACCGGCCGGGCGGGCCCGCGGCTGCAACAGTCGCCACACCAGGACCACGACTGCGACGTCGGCGATGAACACCAGGGCGATGAACACCAGGAAAACACCTGGCGACATCTCAACATCCGCCCAAGTCATAATGAGGAACAGTAACGGGCCATCAAGCAGCAGGAGTGGAAAGAGCAGGGTGTCGAAGACCGCCAGCCCCATCCCGTACAGCCGACCCGCGGAATGGCGGATGTGCGAGATGGCCACCAGGCCCAGAATCGTCGTCCCGAACGGGGCGGAGAGGCCAATGAGTCCGAGCGGCGCAAGGGCCAGGGCCCCGACCCAGGGGATGCCCCACGGCTCTGTATAAGAAAGCGCCGGTAAGACAAGCAGAACCACCGGCGGAATGAGCAGCGTAACCGCCGGCGCGCAGCACACGCCCACAATCGCCGCCCGCGACAGCCGCCGGCCTCGCGGCGCCGGCGGTCGCGCGGAACGGCCGGCGCCCGCCTCGCGGACGCCGTCGCCGCCGGCCGGCACTCCGTCGGACGTGGCACCCTCGCCCTTGGCGTAAGCCTCCGGTGGGTCGAGATCCGAGAGGACCGCCTCCACGTCGGCGACCGTCGGGGCGAAGCCCGCCCGGTCGGCCAGCATCTCCAGGATCTGGGCCTCGACGTCGTCGGCCACGCCGCGACGTTCGTCGCGCGGGCGGCCGGCACGCTGGAGGGCCTTCTCGATGGCATCGAGATACGTATCGACGCGTGCCCGGGCGTCGGGCGCCAGTTTGACCGAATCACCGCTCATGGCGAGCCTCCCGAGACGAGTTCGTTCACGGACTCCACCAACGTGTGCCAGTAGTGCTGCATGTCGGCCAGACGCGCGCGGCCGGACTCCGTCAGACGATAGTACCGGCGGGGCGGACCCGCCGGCGACGGGGCCACCCGCACCTCGACGAGGTCGTCCTTGGCCAGGCGCACGAGGATCGGGTAGACCGTACTCTCTGTGACGGCCAGGTTGCCGGCCTCGCCGAGGCGCTGGAGGATTTCGTAGCCGTAGGCCTCCCCGTCCTCCAGGACGGCCATGACGCAGAGTTCGACCAGCCCCTTGCGGAGTTGGGCGATCCACGTTCGCATCGCGTCGGACGGCGGCTCGGTACTTTCCATACCACTATAGTGCGTTACGATGTAGCGCCCGTCAAGCGCAAAATCCGGGGTTTTTCGAAATTGGAAGGGCAAACGAGGTGAGGGACGCCCTGAGGGCGCGACGACGTGGGACGCCACGGCCGGGCGTGTCCGGCCGTGCGGCTCGCAGCGGGGATCACGGCGGGGCAAGACCCGCCGGGGCACTTGTCAGATCATCTCTCCCGCGCGGCGGGTCACTCCGCCCCCGGCTTCACCGCCCGAACATAGCACATCGGCAGCAGCGTCCCTTCCTCGAAGCGTTCGACGCGCAGGCCCGCCGAGGTGAGCGTTCGGCGGAGGTCGGCCGCCTCGAACGGCACGTGGCCCCACCACCGGTTCAGCCACCACGGCCGAGCCGACAGCAGCGCTTCCTCGAAGGCGAAGACCCCGCCCGGCGCCAGGACGCGGCACGCCTCGGCCACGGCGTCCCGCCACGCCGTCACGTGATGCAGCATGCCGAAGAGGAGGACGGCGTGGAACGCGGCGTCGGGGAACGCCAGGGCCGTCGCGTCGCCGCAGACGAGCGAGACGCCGGACCCGTCGGCGCCGCGGAGGAAGCGCGGCGGCCGGGCCAGCCGCCGGCGGGCGGCCCGCAGCATCGCCGGGTCGAGGTCCAGGCCGACGACCGTCGCGCCCTCCAGGGCCCGGCGGACGAGCAGGGCGCCGTAAGCGTCGCCGCAGCCGATCTCCAACACGCGGGCTCCCGCCGGGACGGCCAAGCCGTCCAGCACGCGGGGGACCTCGATATGGCGAAGCATCCACCGGCGGACGGGCGACCGCATGGCCCACGTTTCGAGCAGCCGCATCCGCATCGCTGATCGCCCGTCTCATCGCCGCCACGCGACCGCCCGGCCCGGACCCGCCTCATTCCGGCGGGAAACGGAGACGGTCCAGCGGATCGGTGCCGGCCTGCTTCTCCTCGGCGTCGGACCAGCCGTCGCCGTCGTCGTCCGGGTCCGCGTTGTCGCCGATGCCGTCGGCGTCGGTGTCGCGCCACTCGCGCGGGTCGAGGGGAAAGGCGTCCCAGGGATTGGCCTCGCAGCGCGCGACGCCGTCGCCGTCGATATCCCGTTCCTCGTCATCGGGCCGGCCGTTGCCGTTGCGGTCGTCGCCTGTGCCGTCGCCGTCGAGGTCGGCGTCGAGCCGGTCGCCGATAAGGTCGCCGTCGGCGTCCTCCCATTCCGACGGGTCCAGGGGAAACGCATCCTTGGCGTCGGGGGTGCCGTCGTTGTCGTCGTCCGGGTCGCGGTCGTTCGGCAGGCCGTCGGCGTCGACGTCGGGCGGCCCGTCGGGCGTGATGAGCAGCGCCAGGTCCACCGCAAACGGCGGGGCCGCGAAGGTCCGCTTGCCCGCGGGGGCGTCGCACGCGGCGAGGATCGCCGCCGTCTCCGGCGAATACCAGTACCCGCGCCCGGCCGCGGGCACGTCGACCGTCACGGTCAGGCCCCGGACGGGCCGGGCGTGGTCGCCCTGGTGTTCCAGGTAGACGCCGGCCCGGCGGTCGGACGCGAGGCCCCAGCCGCGCACCTCGTCGGGCCGCGAGACCGTCACGGGCGCCATCGCCAGGCCCGGGCCGAGGTCGTAGGCGAACGCCTGCATCGCCCGGACGTACTCGCGCTCGCGCGGGCCGAGCCAGATGTTCATGAAATGGCCGTCGCGGGCGTAACTGGTGTTCCAGAAGATGACTGCCGTCTCGTTGAAGAAGGCGGTCCAGTTGCGCAGGCGCATCCGGAGGGCGGACTTTGGATCCCACACGCCGCCGATGCCCCGGGCGACGAGTTCGGCCCGCCTCTTGCGGTCCACGACGTTGCCCGTCTCGCCGACGACGACGGGCTTGCCGAACCGCTTCCACTGTCGGCACCGGTCGGCGAAGCGGCGCCCGGCACCCACCTCACCCAGACCGACGTAGGCGTGCGGGGCCGAGAGGTCGATGCCCTCCAGCGCCGGGCGCTCCCAACTCGTCGTCACGGGGTGATGATACGGGTCGATGGACTTCAGGTACGGCGTCATCCGTGCGTACCAGGCATCGTCGGCGTGCTGCTCGTTGAGGAACTCCCAGAAATCGACGATCGCGCCCCAGCGGTCGACGTGGTACTTGACGTGCCGGCGGACCTTGGCCATCGCCTCGGCGTTGCCCGCGTCCTTCGCATGGACATTCATGTATCCGAACAGGCCGTAGAAGATACCGAACCCGTACGCCCGGGCCCGCAGGAGCAGTTCGTCGACCATGCGGGCCTCCATGACGCCGACGTGGTCGAGGTCCTTCGAGATGGCCAGCGAGAAGTTGTGCTGGCTGAACCGCAGCAGGTTGAAACCGCAGGCGGCGAAGCGGCGAAACTGGACGTCGGCGTTCTGCGGATTGGGGCTCGGCCCGCGGCGGAACATCGCGCCGGGGGGCGGGTCGGGCGAGTCCGGCCGGTCCGTCCGGAACGGCCCCTCCATCGACGCCGACGCCAGGACCGACCCGACGCCCGCGTTGTCGAACATGCCGTCCTGAAAGCCGATGGGGTAGTACGGCGTGCCGTCGTCGAAGACCCACCGCATCGGGTTGGCCGGGTCCGGCCGGACGAAGCCGTGCCGCGGCCGCCGGCCCTTGATGCAGGTAAACGCGCCGCGGCCGGCGGCCTTCTCGCCGGCGGCATTGGCGAACGTCCACGTGTAGGTCCATCGGCCGACTTCGTTCGGGGCGAAGCGGGCCTTCCAGAGGTCCCCCTTCCGGAAGGCGTACGTGACGTGCACCCGGCCGCGGTCGTCCCGGCGGCGGGTTATCTCCGGCGGCTCGTCGCTGCCGTAGTGGAAACCGCCCACCGCGACCTCGCGCCCCGAGGGGGACGTGAACGCCACCTCGACCGTCACGTCCCAGAACGGACTGGCATACCGGCCGCCGTGGCGAAACGCGATCTCGAAAAGGTCCCACCGGGCCACCGTGGGCGAGTGTGGGGTGGCGGTGACGTCCAGCCCGTCCGCCCCTGCCGGCAGGGCCGCCGACGCAACCAGCACGACCCCGAGCCCCACACGAGAGAACCACATGCCGGACCTCCTTTCTGGACACGTCCTGCCAGCCAGCGGCGGCCGGTGCCGGTTCGGCCGCCAGACCGTTGCACTGCTCCGGCGCGGCGCGGTATCGTGAATACGGTACCAGCGCCCACGCCAGAACGAAAGGAAACCCCATGGCCGACTATGTGAAACGCGCCCGGCGGGTCGTCAAGGACGTGATGAAGGAATTCGAGCCGGCCTCCGGCCACGCCGTCTCGGCGGGGCGGGAGATGCTGCTCGCCCTGCGGTCGGTGGTCGACGCCGAAATCAACCTGTACGACCGCGCCACCCGAAAACGCGAGGGCGGCGAGGACGAAGGCGAGGCACGCCAGGTCGAGGTCGACGCCGAACCGCTCGCCGAGCCAGGCGGCCCGGACGAGGCCGACTGAGCCGGCCGCGTATCAGCGCGCCATGTCCCCGACCGCCGCCACGATGCGGTCGGCGAGGTCGGTCTTCGTGACGCCCTCGAACCGCTCGCAGGCACCGTCGCGGCGGATGAGGAGGGCGTCCTGGCGGCCGGCGCCGATGGCCGCGGGGGAATTCGCCACCACCAGGTCCAGATCCTTCGCCTCGCGCTTGGCGCGGGCGCGGGCCTCCAGATCCTCCGACTCCAGGCAGAACCCGACGAGCACCTGCCCCGGCCGGCGGCGGCGGGCCATCTCGGCCAGGATGTCCGGCGTCGGCGCCAGGTCCAGCCGCAACGGTCCCTCGCCCTTCTTGATCTTCTCCGCCGACGGGGCCGCCGGACGGTAATCCGCCACGGCGGCGGCGGCGAGAAAGGCGTCGCACGCGCCGAAACGGTCGGCGACGGCGTCGAACATCTCGCGGGCACTGGTGACACGGACGAGGTCGTCCACGGGGGGCGCCGCGACCTCCGACGGGCCGAGGACGAGCGTCACGTGGTGCCCCGCGCCGGCCGCTGCTGCCGCCAGGGCCGCGCCCATCCGCCCCGTGGAGGCGTTGGACAGGTAGCGGACGGGGTCGAGGTACTCGCGCGTGGGGCCGGCCGTGATCAGGAAACGCATAAGGTTCCAGTATTAAATGTTAAATGATAAATGTTAAATGCCAAATGAGCGGCTGCGCCGCTGTGGGCAATGGCCGATCACAAAAATCGAGGTTGTCATTCTGAGGCTACCCGCAAGGGCCGACGAAGAATCTCGCCGTGGCCGTGGCTGTATCCTCCAGCGGCGACAGCTGCTCATTTATCATTGATCATTTGAAGTTCATCATTCCGAAGGCTACGCCTTCGGCGCCAGGGCGAGGGCGACGGCGTCGAGGATCTCATCCACCTCGGCCATGCGGCCGGTGCCCTCGTCGCCGGAGGCGAGGCGGCCCTCCTTCGGCCCGACGAGGACGGCGCCGCGGCCGCGTAGCGCCAGGACGTTGGCCTGGGTGGCCGGGTGCCGCCACATCCGCTCGTGCATCGCGGGGGCGAGGAGAAGCGGGGCCGCGATCGCCAGCAGCGTGCTCGTCAGCAGGTCGTCGGCGACGCCGTGGGCGGCCTTGGCCAGGATGTCCGCCGTCGCGGGAGCGATGCAGACGGCCTCCGCCCGCTGCCCGAGCGCGATGTGCGGCGCGGGGTGCCCTTCCGGGGCCGTCCACAAATCGTCGTAGACGGGCCGGCCGGAGAGCGTGTGGAAGAGCAACGGCGTGACGAACCGTTTCGCCCCGGCCGTCATGACGACGGTGACGCTCGCCCCCTCGCGCGCCAAGGCCGAGACCAGGGTGGCCGCCTTGTAGGCGGCGATGCCGCCCGTGACGCCGACGAGAATCTCGCGGCCGGCAAGGACGTCGCGGTTGGGGGATGGCTCGGGCATGGTTGGGCTTTCAAGAGGCCCGCGCGGCGCGGGGAAAAGCACGCGCGGCGCAAGCACCGCGGCGAACACCGACCGCCGATGCGCCAGCCGACGCCTGCGGAACCTTCGTCAAGCGCCATGCGCGCACGACAGCGCCGGTGTTCGCCGCCCCGTTTGCGGGGCGCGTGTCGTCACCGCGCGCGGCGCTACGCCTCGTCCTCGGCCGCTGCGGCCTCTTCGCCGTCGGCGAAGAGGGCCTCGCGGGCGGCGGCCTCCGGGGCTTCGAGGGTAATCTTCCCCTCCAGCACTTCCTGGACGACCGCCTCCATGACGGTCTTCTCGCCGCGCTCCACGAGGAGCGGGGCCCCGAGGGTCACGTCCACGAGCCGTTTCTGGACGAGGACGGCGAGTTTGAACCGGCCGCCGACCTTCTCGACGACGTCATTACTTTTCAGCGCTTCGATCACAGCTGGTTCCTCCGCGTTTTGATCCATTCTATCACACGCCGGACGGCCGGTTCCAGCCGGTCGTTGACGACCTCGCCGTCGTAGCAGCAGGACTCACGGGCCATGCGGACCTCCGCGGCCGCCTTCTGGAGGCGGCGCTGGATCTGCTCCTCGGATTCCGTGCCGCGCCCCGCCAGCCGGCGGCGCAGGTCCTCGGCGTCCGGCGCGACGACGAGGACCGCCAGGGCGTCGGGATAGGCCCGTTTGATCTGGATGCCGCCCTGGACGTCGATCTCCAGGAGCAGGAGGTCGCCCGAATCGCGGGCGCGCTCGACCTCCTCGACGGGCGTGCCGTAGCGATGCCCGAAGACCTCGGCCCATTCGACGAATCGCCCTTCGTCGATGCGGCGATCGAACTCCTCGTCGGTCACGAAATGGTAGTCCTGGCCGTCCGTTTCGCCGTGGCGCCGGGGTCGGGTGGTCGCGCTGGTGCTGATGGGCAGGCCGAGCCGGTCGGCGACGGTCCGGCAGATAGTGGTCTTGCCGGCGCCGCTCGGGCCGCTGATGACCACGAGGTACCGGCCGAGGGGCGCGGCCCCCGCGCGGGCGGGCGAGGCGTCCGGGGTGTCGGCGGGTCGGGTCATTCGACGTTCTGCGCCTGTTCGCGGAGGCGGTCCACGGAGACCTTGATTTCGACGGCCTCGCGGGCCACCTCGGCGTCGTTCGATTTCGATCCGATCGTATTGACTTCCCGATACATCTCCTGTGCGATGAACTCGCACTTCCGGCCGACGGGGCCGGTCGCCTCGAACAAGTCGCGGAACTGCTGGACGTGGCTGGCCAGGCGCGCAAGTTCCTCGTTGACGTCGGCCCGTTCGGCGAAAAAGGCGACCTCGCGGGCCAGGACCTGGTCGTCCGGGGCCACCTCCATGCCGTCGAGCAGCGCCGCGACGCGGTCCTGGAGCCGCCGGCGGTACTCCTCGATGACCTGCGGCGCCCGCTCGGTGACGGCTGCCGAGCGCCGGTCGATCTCGTCGAGGGCCCCGGCCATGTCGTCGGCGGTGGCGCGGCCCTCGGCGTCGCGCATGCCGTTGAGGTGCTGGAGGGCCTCGCGGACGGCGGCCTCAATCTGCTCCGGCAGGTCCGCGATGCCGGTCACGCGGCCCTCCTCCTCGCCGATGACGCCGGGCAGCGTGAGCAGGGCATCGTCCGTGACGCCGGGGGCGGCGGAGGCCAGGTCCTGACGGTACGCCTGGAGCAGGTCCGTGTTGACGGGGACGCGGGCGGCCGGGCCGCGAGGCTCCACCGTCACGTTCACCGTGACGGTGCCGCGGCTGACGGCGTTGCGGAGGAGCGCCTCGATGCGGGGCTCCAGGCCGCCGAGCCCCTCCGGCATCCGCACGTTCGCCTTGAAGTAGCGGTTGTTGACGGACCGGACCTCGACCACGACGCGGACGGCGTCGGTGGTCCGCTCGGCGGTGCCGTACCCGGTCATGCTGCGGATCATATCATCGCCTCTCAGAAACGCGCCGGGCAAGCCCGGCGGCTAACTGTATGCGGTAAACTATATATCACGACTTCCGGGTTTGACGAGCGGCAGGCCCTGGCGGCACTGGGGGCAGTCCTCGGGGACGTACGTCGGCGCCTCGATCCGGACCAAGGCCGTCAGCGGCATGCCGAAGCCGGGGTCCGCGCCGCCGGTCCGGTCGACGAGGGCGGCGACGGCGACGACGTCGGCGCCGGCGGCCTGGGCGAGTTGCTGGACCTCCTTCAGGCTGCCGCCGGTCGTCACGACGTCCTCGACGCAGAGGACGCGTTCGCCGTCGCGGAGGGCGAAGCCTCGGCGAAGGGTCATCCGGCCCTTCTCGCGTTCGGCGAAAACAGCCCGTGCACCGAGGGCCCGGGCCACTTCGTGGCCGACGACGATGCCGCCGATGGCCGGCGCGAGGACCGTCTCGACGCCCTCGTCGGCGAACGCCCGGGCGAGGCGGCTGCACAGGTCCTCGGCGAGGTCCGGATGCTGGAGCACCCGGGCGCACTGGAGGTACGCCGGGCTGTGCCGGCCGCTCGTCAGGAGGAAGTGCCCTTCGAGCAGGGCCCCGGCTTCGCGGAACCGGTTCAGGATGGCTTCGTGGTGTTCGGCCATCGGGCGTTCCGTGGGATCAGGCGCCGCCGTCGGCGTCCGGCGTCTCCGGGGCGGACGGGGCCTCCGGGGCGTCGGTGGCTTCGGCGTCGGCCTCGCCGGCGGCGGGCGGCGCGTCGGCGGGGGTGTCGGCGCCGGCCGGGGTCTCCGCGTCGCCGGCCCCGGTCTCGGCGGGGACCTCGACGGGTGGAGGTTCGGGGGGCGGCTCGGTGTCACCCGAGTGTCCGGCCCAGGCGGTGATCATCGACAGGAGGAAGAACAGGCCGCCCAGGACGGCGGTGGCCTTGATGAAGACGTCGGCCGTCTTGGTGCCGAAGGCGCTGTGCCCGCCGGGCCCGCCGAAGGCGCCGGCCAGTCCGCCGCCGCGACCTTTCTGGATGAGGACCAGAAGGATGAGCAGAACGGCGGTCAGGAGAAACAGGATCATGAAGACGGTTTGCACGGGTTGACCTTTCGATTCGGTCGGCGCGGCGGGTGCGGAGACCCGCCGCGCACGGATGGGCGCTAAGGGCTCAGGCGCCTTTCGCCTTGGCGCCCTCGGCGATGATAGCACTGAACGCGTCGACCTTGAGGCTGGCGCCGCCGACGAGGGCGCCGTCGATGTCCGGCTGGGCCAGGAGGTCGTGGGCGTTCTCGGGCTTGACGCTCCCGCCGTACTGGATGCGGACGGTCTGGGCGAGGTCCGCATCGTACATCTCCTCCAGGAGCGTGCGGATGAAGGCGTGCACCTCCTGGGCCTGGTCGGGGGTAGCGGTCTCGCCGGTGCCGATGGCCCAGACGGGCTCGTAGGCGATGACGACCTGGGCGGCCTGGTCCTTCGCGAGGCCCTCGAACCCGCTCGTCACGTGCCGGCGGACGACGGCCTCGGTCTCGCCGGCCTTGCGCTCCTGGAGGAGTTCGCCGACGCAGAGGATGGGCCTCAGGCCGAAGCCGAAGGCGGCCTGGACCTTGCGGGCGATGAGGTCGTCGGGCTCGCCGAAGACGTGCCGGCGTTCGCTGTGGCCGAGGATGACGCAGGTGCACCCGAGGTCGACAAGCATGGGTCCGGCGATCTCGCCCGTGAAGGCGCCCTTCTCCTCGACATACATATTCTGGCCGCCGACGACCATGGGCGTGTTCGCGGCGGCGGCGGCGACGGCCTCGATGTAGCAGGCGGGCGGGCAGGCGCCGACCTCAACGGCGGGGGTGTCGGCGGCGGTGGCGGCGGTGCCCTCGGCGAGGGCGACGGCGCCTGCGCGCGTCGTGTTCATTTTCCAGTTGCCGCAAATGAACGGTTTACGTGCCATGCGGTGGACCTTTCGATTTCGGATTGCGGATTTCCGATTTCAGATTCCATATCTCAAATTTGAGATTTCAGATCTCAGATCTGAGATTACCAGTTTCAGACCTCAAATTTCGGCGCGCTGCAAGGTGCGTCCGACGGCGTCGGCGATGGGGCCGAGTTCGGCCATCATCTGCCGGAACGCCTCGGGCACGAGTTGCTGGGGACCGTCGCTGAGGGCCTTCTCCGGGTCGGGATGGACCTCGACCATGACGCCGTGCGCCCCGCCGGCGATGGCGGCCAAGGCCATCGGCACGACGAGTTCGCGGCGGCCGGTGGCGTGGCTCGGGTCCACGAGGATCGGCAAATGCGAGTCGCGTCGGATGACGGCCACGGCCGCCAGGTCCAGCAGGTACCGGGTGCTCTTGTCGAACCCGCGGATGCCGCGCTCGCACAGCATGACGCGGTGGTTGCCCTCGCTCAGGACGTACTCGGCGGACATAAGGAGTTCTTCGATGGTGGCGGCCGGGTTGCGCTTGAGGAAGACGGGCCGCTCGACTTGGCCGACCTCCGTGAGGAGGCGGAAGTTCTGCATGTTGCGTGCGCCGATCTGGAGGACGTCGGCGTAGCGGGCGACCAGTTCGACCTCGCGGACGTCGAGGACCTCCGTGACGGTGGGCAGGCCGACCTCGGCGGCGGCGTCGCGGAGGATTTTGAGGCCGTCCTCGCCGAGCCCCTGGAAACTGTACGGGCTGGAGCGCGGCTTGAACGCCCCGCCGCGGAGCATCGTGCCGCCGGCGTCGCGGACGGCCCGGGCGGTGGTGCGGACCTGATCCTCGCTCTCCACCGAGCACGGCCCGGCGATGACGGAGACGGCGTCGCCGCCGGCCCGGAACGGGCCGACCTCCACGACGGAGTCCTCGTGATGGAAATCCCGGCTGGCGAGTTTGTACGGCTTCATGATGGGCATGACGGACTCGACGCCCGCCAGCCCGGCGAAGTATTCGGGCTTGAGGAGGGTTTCGTCGCCGATGGCGCCGATGATGGTGCGGAACTCGCCGCGCGACACGTGGGCCTTCAGCCCCATGTCCTCGATGCGCTGGACGACGGCGTCGGCCTTCTCGGGCGACGCCTCGGATTGCATGACGATGATCATCTCGCACCCTGAATCATGCTACGGCACGCGCCGGGTGGCATGGTCACCCGACGTTGGGTGGCCATGCGTTTCGCGCCGCCCATGGCCACGCGGGGCGTGGCCATGCCACCCGTCAACAGCGCGCGGCCCGCAAGTTTACCCGCCGGAGGCGGGCGGGCCGGCGAACACGGGCCGTGTCGCACGAGGCGACGGCCCGTGCATTCTCCCGGCCGGACAAGACCGGCCGGGCCACACGTTCGGCTACTCCGGCGAGACGGCGACGGGGAACGAGCCGAGCAGTTCCAGTTGCCGGCAGTGCTGGCCCGCCTCCTTGAGGGCCTGGCGGACGTTGTCGTCGTCGGCGTGGCCCTGGATATCGACGAAGAAGGTGTACTCCCACGTCTTGGCCGGCGAGGGGTGCGACTCGATCTTGGTCATATTGATGCCGCACCGGCGGAAAACGTCGAGCACCTCGACCAGGGCCCCCGCCTCGTCGACGACGGAGAAGAGGAGGCACGTCTTATCGCGTCCGGTGCGGCCGGCGCTTTCGCGGCCGAGCACCAGGAACCGCGTCTGGTTCTGGGGGTTGTCCTCGATGGCCGGGCTGAGGACCTCCAGGTCGTACATTTCGGCGGCCATGCTGGAGGCGATGGCGGCGGTCCCGGCCACGCGGGAGGCCAGCAGGGCCGCCTCGGCCGTCGACCCCACCGCCACCCGGTCGGCGATGGGGCAGTTCGCACTCAGCCACTGTCGGCACTGGTCGAAGACCTGCGGCTTGGAGTAGATCTTCTCGACCTGGTCCAGGGAGGTCTTCGAGAGCAGGTTCTGATGGATCGGCAGGGCCATCTCCGCACACACCTTGACGGGCCCGCGGACCCACAGGAAACATTCCATCGTGTCGCGGACGGCCCCGCCGGTCGTGTTCTCGACGGGCACGATACCGTAGTCGGCGGCGGCGCGGGCCACCTGGTCGAAGACGGCGGAGATGTCGCGGACGGCGACCAGTTCGACGCTCTGGCCGAATTTTTCGAGGGCGGCCAGGTGGCTGAAACTGCCCTCCGGCCCGAGGTAGGCCACCTTCAGGGCCTTTTCGAGCGAGAGGCTCCCGCTCATCATCTCCTTCCAGATGGCCAGCAGCGTATCGTCGGCCAGGGGCCCCTCGTTGCAGGCGACGACGTGTTCCAGGACCTCGCGTTCGCGTCCGGGGCTGTAGACGGCGGCCTCGCCGGTCTCGCGTTTGACCTTGCCCACCTCGACGGCGCAGTGGGCCCGCTCGTTGAGGAGACGGACGAGCCTGGTGTCGATCTCGTCGATGCGTTGTCGGAGGCTTTCGAGGTCCATCGGCGACCGCCGGATCGGTGCTGCGGACAGGGCGCGGCGTGGGCCGGCCCTCGGCGCACACCATCCCCTGTCTCAAAGCGGGGTACTTTACCCGGCGGGGGCGGGAGCGTCAACCAAAAAGGGGGGCCAGGCGGTCGGCGAAAAGGTTCCAGGAGGCGGGGAGCGTGGCCGCCCGATGCGGGGTGGCCATGAGGTCTCGATGGGCCCATGGCCACTCAGGCAGCGAGTGGCCGTGCGACCCCCCGACCGGCGAAATCGTTGACTTGGCCCCCCTGCCCTGATACACTCAGTTCCGTCGGGGCGCCGGCGCGCGGTGTCCCCTTTGCGCCTGGGAGTTGGTCCGGGGATCCGGGAGGGATTCGTTGCAAATCAAAATTGCGCTGAAGCACGACTCCATCGGCGAAGACATGAAAGAGCGAGCCCGCCAGAAGGCCCAGCGGCTTCTCAAGTACTACGACAAGATCCAGTCGATCCGCATCGTGCTCGACAAGAACGGCGAGGGATACTCGTGCGAGATGATCGCCGACCTCGAGCGCATGCACGACCTGGTGGCCGAGAGCACCGGCCGTAACCTCCAGGCCGTCATCGACGAAACGCACGACCGGCTGGAGCGGCAGCTCCGGGAATACAAGCAGCGAACCCGCCATCGAAAGGGCCGGGGGCCCAACCCCCACCAACCGTCACGCACCTGAGGGGGGCGGGTCCCGCGAGACCCGTACCGGGAGGCTCAGCCTGCATGAAGTTCAGCGCCTTCATCGTCACCGAGGCGATCCGCACGGACCTGAAGGCCGACAGTCCCCGCTCGGCTGTCGACGAGATGGTCGTGGCCCTTATCGACGCCCGCGCCATTCCCAAGGACCATCGCCGACGCCTCGTCGACGCCATCATGCGCCGCGAGAAGAAGGGAACGACCGGGTTCGGCAACGGGGTGGCCATCCCGCACGCCAAGCACGACGGGGTGGACGGCGTGGTGGGGGCGGTGGCGCTCAGCCGCGACGGGCTCGACTTCGAGGCCCTGGACGGCCAGCCGGTGCACCTGGTGTTCCTGCTGCTGTCGAGCCCGGAGACACCGGAGCAGCATCTGAAAGCGATGGAGCACATCTTCCGCAGCATCAAGAACGACCACCTGCGCCGCTTCATGAGCCAGGCGTCGTCGCGCAGGGAACTGGTCGACGTGCTTCACGAAGCCGACGAGGAAACCGGATGACGTCCGCCTGCACCGTCGTCCAGCCAGAGGAAAGCCAAACCGGTGCCTGTCCGCGAGGTGGAAATCGTGAACCCGCTCGGGCTGCACATGCGGCCGGCGGCGAAGTTCGTCGAAACCGCCAACCGGTTCCGGTCCGAGGTCGCCGTCCATAAGGGCGAGCAGACCGTCAACGGCAAAAGCATCACCGACATGATGCTGCTGGAGGCCCTGCCGGGCACGACCCTGGGGCTCGAATGCACCGGCGAGGACGCCCACGACTGCCTGGAGGCCCTCGCCGAGGTGGTGGCCAACTTCGACAAGGACCTGAACTCGGCGGGCAGCACGGCCAAGGCGGATGGAAACACGTAAAGGCATCGCGGTCTCGCCCGGTGTGGCGATCGCTCCGGCGGTCGTCCTGGACAGCGAACAGTTTCGCATTCCCAACCGCGGCATCGAGGCGGAGGAAGTCGACGCCGAACTCGCCCGCTTCCAGCAGGCCGTCGACCGCGCCCAGGAAGAGATCCGCGAGCTCCGCGAGCGCGTCGCGAGCGACGTGGGCGAACGCCTCGGCGCCATCTTCGACGTCCAGGACGCCCTCCTGAACGATCCCCGCCTCCTGGACGAGGTCCGCGAACTCATCCAGCGCGAGCACTACGCCCCCGAGTACGCCGTCTCCCAGATCCTCAAGGGCTACGCCAAGAAGATCCTCGCCCTGCCCAACCGCTACATGTCCGAACGCGTCGCCGACGTCTGGGACGTGGAGAAGCGCCTGCTGCGGAACCTCATCGGCGCCAAGCGCGAGAACCTGAACGAACTGACCGAGCCGGTCATCATCATCGCCCACGACCTGACGCCCAGCCAGACGGCGGGGCTCGACCGGTCGAAGGTCCTGGCCTTCGCCACGGACGTGGGCGGCCGGACCAGCCACACCACCATCGTGGCCCGGGCGATGGGCATCCCCGCCGTCGTCGGCCTCCAGACGATCACCGCCGACCTCTCCGGCGGCGACACGGTCATCGTGGACGGCAACCGGGGCCTGGTGGTGGCCGACCCGGACGAGCCCACCATCCATCGGTTCCGCGAGGCCGAAGAGCGGTTCCACCACATGGAGGAGGAACTCGGGCACCTGCGGGACCTGCCGGCCATCACCCAGGACGGCCACGAGGTCCGCCTGTGGGGCAACATCGAGTTTCCCCACGAGGTCGCCGCCTGCATCCAGCGCGGGGCCGCCGGCATCGGCCTCTACCGGACGGAGTTCATCTACCTGGACCGCGAGGAGGAACCGACCGAGGAGGACCACTTCCAGGCGTACGCCGAGGCGATCGAGGCGTGCCACGGCCGGCCCCTGACCATCCGCACCTGCGACCTTGGGGCCGACAAGTTCACCCACCTCTCCGGCGACTACGACGAGCGGAACCCGTTCCTGGGGTTCCGGAGCATCCGGTTCAGCCTCCAGAACGTGGCGTCGTTCAAGCGGCAGCTTCGGGCGATTCTGCGGGCCAGCGCCCTCGGGCCGGTCCGCCTCATGTTCCCCCTCGTGACGAACCTGAAGGAACTGCGGCAGGCGAAGATGCTGCTGGCCGACGTCCGCGAAGACCTGGAGGAGGACGGCATCGAGGTGCCGGCCGACCTGCCCGTGGGCATCATGATCGAGGTCCCCAGCGCCGCCCTCATGGCCGCGGAGTTCGCCGACGAGTGCGACTTCTTCAGCATCGGCACGAACGACCTGACGCAGTACGTCCTGGCGGTCGACCGCTCGAACGAGCGCGTGGCGGGGATGTTCACGCCCGGGCATCCGGCGGTGCTGCGGCTGGTGCGGCAGGTGGCGGAGGCCGGCCGCCACGCCGGCATCGAGGTGGGGGTCTGCGGCGAAATGGCCGGCGAACCCATGTACGCCCTGCTGCTGCTCGGCCTGGGGATCGAGGTTTTCAGCGTATCCCCCGCCACCTTATTGGAGATTAAAAAGGTGATTCGGACGTCCACCCTGGAACAGGCCAAGGAGATCGTGGAGAAGGTCTTCCGGTTCGACACCGACCGCGAGGTGGACGCCTACCTGACGGAGATGGCCCGCCGGGCCCTGCCGGAACTGATGGCCTGAACCGGAGCCGTGGGCTCGAACGGCCTGACGCGCCGGCCGCGGCGCCGGCATCCTGCACCCTCCTGATAAAGGAACGACTCATGGACCGACGCGCGTTTCTGACCACCTCGTTGGCCGGCACCGGGGCCGCCGTCTCGCTGGCCGCCGCCGGCGCCAAGGCCCGAGGCGAAGCGCCCTCCAACCGGGCGAAGTTCCGCATGAAGTACGCCCCACATTTCGGCATGTTCGGCGCCAGCGCGGGCAAGGACCCCATCGACCAGATCACGTTCGCCGCCGACCAGGGCTTCACCGCCTGGGAAGACAACGGCATGATGGGCAAGCCGCCCGACCTCCAGAAGAAGATCGGCGACACCTTCGAGAAACTCGGCATGACGATGGGCGTGTTCGTGACGGGCCTGGCGGGCGGTACGGACATGGTCACCCGCACGGACAAGGACCTGCACGAGCAGATCCGCAAGAACGTCGCCCGCGCGATCGAGACCGCCAAACGCTGCCGCGCTACCTGGACCACCGTCGTCCCCGGCAGCGTGAACCAGCGGTTGGAGGAGGACTACCAGACCGCCAACTGCATCGAGAACCTCAAGGTCGCCGCCGAGGCCTGCGAGCCCGCCGGACTCGTCATGGTCCTGGAGGTCCTCAACTGGTGGGCGAACCACCCCGGCCTGTTCATCCGCAAGGTGCCCCAGACCTACCTCATCTGCAAGGCCGTCGGCAGCCCGTCGTGCAAGATCCTCGACGATCTCTACCACGCCCAGATCCAGGAAGGCAACCTCATCCCCAACATGGAGAAGGCCTGGGACGAGATCGGCTACATCCAGGTCGGCGACAATCCCGGCCGGAAGGAGCCCACCACCGGAGAAATCAATTACCAGAATATCTTCAAGTGGCTCCACAAGAAGGGATACGAAGGCGTCATCGGGATGGAGCACGGCAAGAGCAAGGGCGGCAAGGAGGGCGAACAGGCCCTTATCGAGGCGTACCGCTACTGCGACAACTTCTGAGCAGGCCCGAGCCGCGAACGCCTGCCCGCCGTAGCCTCGGCGTAGGCCGGTCAGTTCGCGGGTATTCGGCGGCGGGGCGCGATCTTCGCGAGCCGGAGTCGCACCACGCCTCGCACGTACCCCGCCGCTTACGCGGCGGGCTCGAAAGGCAATGCCCCTTCGCACCGCCAGGATTTCGTTGCACTGGGCGCGCGGCGCCCCTAGGATGGACGGTCCCGGGCCGAGGCCCGGCCACAATCCACGTACGAGCCTGAACTCTGAGAAAGGAACTCTGTCATGGCCACACCGAAGCGCAGCACGTCCGACACGTCGGTCTCGCGTCGGACCTTCATGAAGGGCAGCGCCGCCGCCGGCGCCGCGGCAATGACGGCCAGCCTGGGCGCCCGCGTCGCCCACGCCGCCGGAAGCGACGTCCTCAAGGTCGGCCTCATCGGGTGCGGCGGCCGGGCCAACGGCGCCATCCGCAACAATCTCGAGGCCGCCCAGATCCTCGGCCAGAAGGTCCAACTCGTGGCCGTCGGCGACCTCTGGGAAAACAAGGCCAAGGGCGCCATGAACGGCATCAAGAAGTGGTGCGACGAGCACAAGATGGCCGACGCCTTCGCCGTCACCGAGGACCGCTGCTTCAGCGGGTTCGACAACTACAAGAAGGTCGTCGCCTCCGGCGTGGACTACATCGTGACGGCCACGCCGCCCGGCTTCCGACCGTACCACTTCCGCGAGGCCATCGCCCAGGGCAAGCACGTCTTCATGGAAAAGCCCGTCTGCGTCGACCCCTGGGGCTACAACGAGGTCTGCAAGGCCGCCGACGAAGCCGACAAGAAGAAACTGGTCGTCGTGGCCGGCACCCAGCGCCGCCACCGCACCCGCCGACGCGAAAACCTCAAGCGCATCCACGACGGCGCCATCGGCCAACTCACCGGCGGCCAGTGCTACTGGCGCGGCGGACCCGTCACCCACAACCGCAAGCGCGGCGAGGGGATGAGCGACATCGAATGGCAGATCATGAACTGGTACGCCTGGTGCTGGACCTGCGGCGACCACATCGTCGAGCAGGAGGTCCACAACATCGACATGGTCTGCTGGGCGTTCGGCACGCATCCGGAATCGGCCTACGGCATCGGCGGACGCCAGTCGCGCCCCGAACCCGGAAACATCTACGACCACCACGCCGTCGAGTACGTCTTCCCCGGCGGCGCGCGGGTGGCCAGTTACTGCTCGCACTTCAGGAACACGACCCACCGCGTCACCGAGCGGGTGGTCGGCACGAAGGGCGAGTCCGGCCTCGGCGGCGACTTCAAACTCTGGGAGGGCGAAGGCTGGCGGTTCGACGGCAAGGACCGCAACCCCTACGTCCAGGAGCACGTCGACCTCCTGAACGCGATCACCGGCAAGGGCGAGCACTGGAACGAGGGACGCCAGGTCGCCGAGAGCTGCATGGCCGCTGTCCTCGGTCGCATGTCCTGCTACACCGGACGCCAGATCAAGTGGGACTGGGCGGTCAAGGAGTCGAAACTCAAACTCGGCCCCGAGAACATGCACGCCTTCGGGCCGTTCGACCCGCCGCCGGTCGCGATCCCCGGCAAGACCAAACTCATCTGATGCCTGCGCCGCGGCCACGCCGCGGCCGGCAGGGAATCGAGCGCGGCGGGTCTTCGGACCTGCCGCGCTCTTTCGTTGGGGTGCCCTGGAGCCCGTTGCGTCAGTTTGGTAGGCCGCGGCGCGCCGCGGCCTACGTGCCGCGTCGAAAACACCAATGGCCGTCCTTCGCGGCGGGCCGGGAGACCCGCCGCGCGGGAAGGTCCGTGCATGACTCGTCCACATGGTCTCTCCTGGGAGGACGCACGATGCCCGCCACTCGCACCGCCGCCTCATCCGCCGCCGCGGCGACCGTCGCCGCCGGCCTCGCCGGCCGCGTCCATGCCGCCGGCTCCGACACGATCAAGATCGGCCTCGTGGGCACGGGCGGCCGGGGCACCCGCGACGTCACCAACTGCGCCAAGGCCGCCGACGGCGTCGTCATCTGGGCACTGGGGGACCTCTTCGAGGACCGCGTCCAGGCCTGCCAGCATCGCCTGAAGCAGTCCAAGGACCTCGGCCCCGAGCGGTTCCAGGTGCCCGAGGCACGATGCTTCCACGGCTGGGACAACCACCGGCAGGTCATCGACGCGGTGGACCTCGTGCTGCTCTGCCAGCCGCCCGGGTTCCGCCCGGCCCATCTGCGCGACGCCGTCGAGGCCGGCAAGCACGTCTTCGCCGAGAAACCGATGGCCGTCTGCCCGACGGGCGTGCGGCACGTCATCGCATCGGCCGAAATGGCCCAGAAGAAGGGCCTCGCGTTCGTCGCCGGCACCCAGAACCGCCACAACCACCGCGTCATCGAGACCGTCAAGCGCATCCACGACGGGGCCATCGGACGCATCACCCACGGGTCCTGCTACTTCCTCACGGGCGAACTCTGGCACCGCGGCGACGAGCCCGACTGGTCCGAAATGGAATACCAGTGCCGCAACTGGTACTACTTCACCTGGCTCTCCGGCGACCACATCGTGGAGCAGCACATCCATCAGCATGACATGATGAATTGGGTCATAAACGCCAACCCGGTGAAGGCGTACGGCACGGGCGGTCGGCAGACCCGCACCGACGAGAAGTGGGGCAACATCTGGGACCACTTCGGCGTCGAGTACGAATACCCGGGCGGGGTCCGCATCCACAGCCTCTGCCGGCAGGCCAACAAGACCGCCCACCGCGTGGACTCCTACGTCATCGGCTCGAAGGGGCACGCCTTCCCGACGCGCGGCGAGATCCTCGGCGAGAACGCCTGGGCGTACGAGGGCGACCCGCCCGACCCGTCCGTCCAGGAACACAAGGACCTTATCGCGAGCATCCGCGCCGGCAAGCCCCTGAACGAGGGCCGACGCATCGCCGAGAGTTCCATGGTCGCCGTCTTCGGACGCATGTCCGCCTACACGGGGCGCGAGGTCTCGTGGAAGTGGGCCATGGAGGCCTCGAAACTCGACCTCATGCCGAAACGGTTCGCGTTCGGCCCGCACCCCGTCCCGCCCGTGGCCATGCCCGGCAAGACGGAACTCGTGTGAGGCCCTGCATGGTCGAGCGCGCTGCGCGGCGGGTCTCCGCACCCGCCGCGAGGGAAGCCGGATAGCGCGAAAGCCGCGGCACGCCGCGGCCTACCTCTCACGTTCGCGGCTCGGGCGCCCGCTTATGCTTTTCCCTTTCCCCGGCGGCTCGGGGCGGCTAGACTGCATCATGTAAACCCCAGAATTCAAGACCGGCCCGCCCGCGGGGGGCGGACCATACGGATTTCGGTGCAGGAGCACGTTTGTTTCGGCAACGCTTGCGACTCTGGTTCTCGGTGGAGGATGACAAGCGGTTCCTCAGCCATCACGACATGATGCGGCTGTGGGAACGGGCACTGCGGCGGGCAGGGCTGCCCCTTCGGCTTAGCCAGGGGTACAACCCGCGCCCGAAACTCTCGCTGCCGGAGCCTCGCAGCGTCGGTATTGCCTCAGAGGCGGAACTCCTGGAGTTCGAACTCGCCGACTGGGTCAATCCTGATGCTGTCCTCGATCGGCTCCGGGCCCAGGTGCCCCCGGGCCTCGTGATCCGGTCGGTCGATCTCGTCCGGCCGTCCGACAAGGCCCATCCCCACACGGTCGTGTACGTGGCCCGGCCCGAGGCCCCGCCCTCCGACCTCGCCGACCGCGCCCGGGAGGTCCTCCAGCGGCGCGAGGCGCCCGTCGTGCGTCCGCGTCCCAAGGGCGACAAGCACCTCGACGCCCGCCCCTTCATCCGCGACCTCCAGGCCGAGGGCGGCCAGGTTCGCATGACCCTCGCCACGGGCCCCGGCGGCACGGTCCGTCCCGACGAAGTGCTCCGCCTCATGGGCCTGGAGCGCGACGCCATTCTCCGGGCCGACATCCGGCGGACCGAGATCCGCCTCGACTGACCCGGCCGCGCGCCGCCCCGGCGCCGGACAGCAAAAGGATACGCCAGTCATGAGTGCTGAAATGCTGATCAACGTCGTCGAGAACGAGGAGTGCCGCATCGCCGTCGTCCGCGGCGGCGAACTCGAAGAGTTGTACATGGAACGGGCGTCCGTCCAGCGGCACGTGGGCAACATCTACAAGGGCCGCGTCAACAACGTCGAACCCTCCATCCAGGCCGCCTTCGTCGACATCGGCATGCCGAAGAACGGCTTCCTGCACGTCAGCGACGTGATTTCCCGCGCCTACCCGACCCGCCTCCGCAACGCCAAGAAAAAGGGCAAGGGCAAGGGCAAAGGGAAGCAGGGCGGACGCGGACGCAAGACCATCCAGGAAATCTTCCGGCCCGGCGACGACGTGGTCGTCCAGATCACGAAGGAAGGCATCGGCACGAAGGGCCCGTCGCTGACGACGGCCCTGTCGATTCCCGGCCGGTACCTCGTCCTCATGCCGCACCTCGGCCGGCTGGGCGTCTCGCGCAAGATCGAGAACGAGGGCCAGCGCCGCAAGATGCGCGAGCAGTTGGCCAGCCTGAATCCCCCCTCCGACCTGGGGTTCATCGTCCGCACCGCCGGCCAGGACCGCAGCAAGAAGGACGTCCAGCGCGACCTGAGTTACCTGATCCGCCTGTGGAAGGTCGTCAAGGCCCGCGCCAAGAGCGACAAGGCCCCGGCCGAGATCTTCCGCGAGTCGGACCTGGTGCTCCGGACCCTCCGCGACACCTACACGCCCGACATCAAGACCATCTGGGTCGACTCCGAGCCCGTCCTCCGCCGGGCCACCGACTATATGAAAATCGTCATGCCCCGATACCAGAAACGGGCCAAGCGGTACGAGGGCGACGTGCCGCTGTTCCACAAGTACGGCATCGAGGAGGCGATCGCCCGCGTCTACAGCCGGACGGTCCCCCTGCCCCGCGGCGGGAGCCTTGTCATCGACGAAACCGAGGCCCTGGTCGCCATCGACGTGAACTCCGGCAGTTTCCGCCACGGCCGCGACGCCGAGGAATCGGCCCATCAACTCAACCTGATGGCCGCCAAGGAAATCGCCCGACAGATCTGCCTCCGCGACCTCGGCGGCTTGCTCATTCTCGATTTCGTCGACATGGAAAAGGCGCCGAACCGGCAGCACGTGGAGAAGGTGTTCCGCGAGGCGTTCAAGAACGACAAGGCCCGGTCGCAGATCGCCCGCCTCTCGAAGTTCGGCATCATCGAGATGACCCGCCAGCGCGTTCAGCCCAGCCTGGAACGCACCACCTTCATCGACTGCCCGTACTGCAAGGGGTCGGGGATCATCAAGAGCAGCGAGTCGCTCGCCCTGGAAGTCCTCCGCCACCTCAAACTGCTCGCCGGCCGCGACCAGATCGTCCGCGTCCGCGTCACCCTCCACCCCCAGGTGGCCCAGTACATCAACAACGAGAAACGCGACGCCGTCACCCGCCTGGAGCAGAACCACGCCTGGGCCATCCGCTTCATCGGCGACCCGGAGAGCGGCATCGACCAGGCCTCGTACCGGTGCTACGACGGCCAGGGCCGGGAAGTCCACGCCGAAGAGCCCGCCCGGGCGACGTGAGACGCCGGGCCGCGTGCCGCCCTGGCACGGGTACGGCTCGCGCCGTGGCCGGCTGGCGGCTTGCCTGCCAGTGTCCATCCCGCTGGGGGCGCCGCCCTACCTCGCCTGCGCATCCAGATAATCCTGGAGGATGACGGCGGCGGCGACCATGTCGCGGCGGGCCCGGCGCTGGCGCCGGCTCTTCCGGTCGCGGACGGGAGGGCCGCCGCGCGCAAGAATCGCATCCGCCTCGTCCGTGCTGTACCGCTCGTCCCACGTCACCACGGGCACCTCCAGGACCTCAGCCAGGGCCGCGACGACTCCCCGAGTCCACCGGGCCTGCGCGCCCGCCGTGCCGTCCGTGTTGAGCGGCAGGCCGACGACGACCCGCTCGGCCCCCTGCTCCGCCACGAGGCGACGGACGGTCGCGACGATGCCGCCGGGTCCTTCGGCGCGGAATTGCGTCAGCGGACGAGCGATGGTACCATTCGGGTCGCTGACCGCGACGCCGACGCGCCGCGTTCCCAGGTCCAGACCGAGGATGCGCATGGGCCCGTTATAGCCCCGCGGCGGCCCGGCGTCAATCGCCGCCGCGCAAGCCGAAGTCCCGCGCGGCGGGCCGGGCGTCGCCTCGGCGAAGCCGGGCTATGCCCGGGCGAAGCCGGGAGACCCGCCCCGCGGGAATCTGTGCAGGGGCTCCGCGCAGGCGACCGATACGGCAATAAACCCGTCCGGCCGACGTTTATCTGAAACGGAACGGATGAGCGAACCTCCGGATGAGCCCGAGCGCCTCGAGGACCTGCTGGTCGCCAGCGCCCCGCGCGTGTACGGCCTGCTGTTTCGGATGGTCGGCCGGCGCGACGTGGCCGAGGACCTCATGCAGGAAACGCTCCTGCACGCCTTTCGGGCACTCAAGTCGTACCGGCCGGAGGGCAAGTTCCAGGCGTGGCTCTTTCGCATCGCGACGAACCAGGCCCGCGACTGGATTCGCCGGCAGACGCGCCGGCCGGGCGTTGAGGACGGGCCGATGCCGGTCGCCGAGACGCCGCCCGACTCGGGGGCCGTCGCCCGCGAACGGGCCCGGGCCGTCGAAAAGGGCCTGGCGAGCCTCTCGGAACCCGACCGCGAGATTCTGCTCATGCGCTACTATGGGGATATGACGTTTAAAGAGATCGCCCAGGCAGGCGGCGAGCCGCTCGGCACCGTGCTCGCCCGCGCCCACCGGGCCCTGAAAAAACTGGGCGCCCTGATGCCGGAGGATGTCCGATGACACGGTGTCCCGATCCCACCGACTGGGTGTTGTACGCGGCCGACGAACTGCCGACCGCCCACCGGGAGAACCTCGACCGTCACCTGTCGGCGTGCGAGGCATGCCGGCGGGAACTCGCCGAGGTCCAGCGGGGCCTGGCGGCCCTCGAGGCGCTGGAGCCCGCCCCGCCGCTCCGGGCCGAGGCCCTCGCGGCGCTGCGGCAGCGCCTGGCGGCGGAGCCCGAACGCCGGTCCGCCCGGCGCCCGCGCCGGCGGCACCATCCGCTGCGATGGATCGGCGCCGCGGCGGCGGCCGCGGCGGCCGTCGTCGCCCTCGTCATGGTCCTGGATTCCGACCCGCAGCCGCCCGCCTGGGCCGCCTACGACCAGGTGGACACCGAGATGATGGAGATCTCGGCCGGCCTGGAACTGCTCGAAGCCGATATGTCCGCGTTTGCCTGGGACGTGCCCGAGACAGGCCAGCCGGCCCCCGCCGACACACCGCCCGGCCAGAGCCGGTCCGGCGACCCCGCCGCAGGGGGTGCCCGGCACGGATGACGTCGCCCGGCCCCGACCGGTCGGGCAGGCAGGAGAGCCGACATGCGCAAGATGCTTCTGATGCTGGCGGCCCTGGTCGCCGTGGGATGGACCCTCGCCCAGGCCGCCGCCGCGGACCGTGACGGGCCGTGGCGCGGCCCGCGAGGCGGATCCGTCCGTGGCCGCAACGGCGATCCGGATCGGGGCCGCGACCGCGACGAGGACCGCGACAACCACCGTGGACCGCCGCGCCGCGGCCCGGCCGGCCCGGGCCGCCACACCTTCGGCCGCCGGCACATGCCACCCCTGTTTCAGAAACTGACCGACGAGCAAATCGAGGACATCCTCACGTTCGTCAAAGAGAAGATGCCGTGGCGATACGAGCGGCTCAAGACACTGCAGGAAGAGGACCCCGACGCCTTCCGCCGCACGTGCTGGCGGCTGCGGTTCGAGATCGGCCAACTCCAGCGCCTGAAGAAGGATAACCCGGAAGCGTACGAGGCGGCCCTGGAGGAACATCGTCTGCGGGCCCGGGCCGACGCGCTCGCCGACCAGGCCCGCCGGGCCGAGTCCGACGCCGCCCGCGAGAAGGCCGTCGCCGAACTCCGAGACGTCCTCTACCGCCTCTTCGACGCCGAAGGCAAGGCCCGCCAGGCCCAGATTCACCAATTCGAAGAGCGGATCCGTCACCTGCGCGAGCAACTGGCCCAGCGCGCCCGCCAGCGCGAGCACATCGTCGGCTGGCTGCTCGAGCGGATGCTCTCCGGCCGTCAGGACGGGGGCGAGGGCGCCGGTCCCCCGCCGCCACCGCCCTCCCCGGAGCCCTCGCCGGAGCCCTGACCCCCGGTCGCCTCGTCGTCGGCGCCGTCGGCGGGCGCGGCGGGACGGGCGGGCGCTGCGGGTTCCTCCAGCACCGCCACCACGCACGCCACCAGCAGCAGGACGGGCCCGAGGAACTCCAGCGACTCCTCCGCATAGCCGAGCCATCCGGTGGCCTTCCACGCCGCCAGGTCCGTCCCCAGGTGCCGGTCGATGGTGGCGTACTTGTCCAGCGACTGGGCCGCCGCCAGCAGCGCCAGGCCCATCGCAAAGACCCATCCGCTCGCCGATCGGACCTTCTCGGCGAGCAGCCGACCCACGCCCCGGAGGTGCCGGACCAGGTACACGACGAGCAGCAGGGTGACGAGCATCGACCCGCCTCCCAGGACGACCTGGGCCCACACGGGCGTGTCCGGGCTGCCGATGTACTTGGCCCAACTGAAGGTATTGACATCATTCAGAATACGTTCGTCCCACGGCAGTTCGCGCCACAGGAGCCAGGCGACGACGAACACCAGCAGGACCCAGAGCGGCCGGCGGTCCGCCCGATCCCGCAGCCGGACCAGCACGACCAGCCCCAACATCAGCGCCGCCGTGTACGGAATGACCGACAGCCAATCCATCGGCGTTTCCGGCGCGACGCCTTCGGTCGGCGAGGTGCCGGCCTGTTTGGCCGCCTCCGGCCAGAGGACCGCCGCCGCCACCACCGCCAGCACCACCACGCCGACCACGACGGCGGCGACGAACAGCACGCGTTGCCGGGCGACGGCCTGGTTCATGGCGTCAGTTCCCCTTCCCCTCCGCCGACGGCGCCAGCGCTCGTGCCACGGCCGGCCTCGTCCGGCCGTGCGGCGTGCCGCCTGTTCTCCCGGCCGGACAAGACCGGCCGGGCCACACGGGCTGTTTCCGCGCGGCGGGTGCGGAGACCCGCCGCGCTCCATTCATCTCGCTACGTCGCGTTCTCCGGGGCCGACAGCAACCGAACCAGCGTCGTCACCGCCCGGTTCGCCGGGACGTCCACGCCGTGGGCGCCGGCGCGCGCGACGAGGGCGCCGTTGAGATAATCGATCTCGGTGGCCCGGCCGGCCTCCAGGTCCTGGAGCATGGAGCACCGGTTGTCGGCGGTGGCGCGGGCGGTGGCGAGCGCCGCGTCGGCCGGGTCCTCCTCGCCGAGACGGACGCCCTCGGCCCGGGCGACGTCCCGGCCCTCCGCCGCCAGCCGCCGCGCCAGCGCCGCCAGCGTCGGCCGGTCCGCCACCTCGCCGTTGCGGACACCGGCCAGCGCCGCCACCGGGTTGATCGCCGCGTTGACGACGACCTTCCGCCACACGACGGGCGTCATGTCGGGCTCGACCCGGGCGGGGAGGCCCGACCGCCGCAGGAGATCGGCGACCGCCTCGGCCGCCGGGCCCGGGCCGCCGCCCTCCCGCCCCAGGTGGGTGATGATGTTAGCGGCGTGATGGACCTCGCCCTCGGCCACCAGGTTGGCCGCCTGGTACGTCACGCCGACCACCAGGGGCGTGGCGGGCAGGGCCTCGGCCACGTCGCGGGCCACGCCGAGCCCGTTCTGGAGGGTGAGGAGGACGGCGTCGCCGATCCAGTCGGCGGCCGACCGGGCCGCCTCCGCCGCCTGATGGGCCTTGGTCGCGAGGATCACGAGGTCCGGCGGCGTCTCGGAGGCGGGCGCGAGGGCGACCGGCAGGCGGGCCCTCAGGTCGCCGCCCGCGCTTCGGAGCCACAGGGCCCGGCCCCCCAGCCGCCGCGCCCGGTCGGCGTCGCGGTCGATGAGGGTGACCTGCGGCCCGTCGTCGGGTTGGGCCAGGCGGATGGCCACGCACAGCCCGACGGCCCCCGGCCCGATGACGGCCACGTGGCGAAACGTGCAGGGCCCGTCGGTCACGCGTTTCCCTTCGCCTGCGCCAGGTGCCACTGGCGGCTCGCCCGCCAGCGCGCGTCTGCATTCTGATAACACTGGCTGACGAGCAGCCAGTGGCACCCGCCATGCGAGACGCCGTTACGGATGGGCCTGCATCCGGGCCTCGCCGCTCGCCTCGGCGTGTCGGACGGGATTCGGGATGCGGACCGTCACATCGCCCTGGACGCGGGCGGTGCAGGCGGTGCGGGTGTCGGCGTCGGCGCCGAGTTGCCGGAGCAGGTCCCGCTCGGAATCGGTCATCGGCGAGAGGGCGTCGGCGCCGTCGACGACCTCGACGAGGCAGTTGCCGCACTCGTGCCGGCCCTCGCAGAGTTCGCCCGTGAAGAAATCGTCCTCGACCATTTCGGCGGCCTCGTCGGCGGCGGCGAGCAGACTCGTGCCGCGCGGCACCTCGAGGCGAATCTCGAACGGCAAAAACGTGACCTGTGGCATACGGCGACCCCTGGCAAAACCCTTCTTGCACATCTTCAGCGCGGCGGGTCTCCGTACCCGCCGCGATTCACCCGACGGTTGCGCGGTGGTTACGGAGAACCACCGCGCAAAACTCATGTCGGACCGCTTACAGGTTGTCGGTCATCACGCGGACGTACCCGCGCTGGTACAGATCGCGAATGTACTTATCGACTTTAGCATTAAACTTTTGGTCGCGGATTTCCTGCTCCAGTTCGTCCTGCACTTCCGTGAAGGGGACGGTGCGGCCCTCGCCGCGCTCCAGGGCCTTGACCACGTGGAGGGCGTCGTCGGCCTCGACGACGGGGCCGACCTCGCCGGCCTTCAGGGCAAAGAGGGCCTTGTCGACCGCCTTGACGCGGAACGAGCCCTCGGTGACGAATCCCCAGTCGCCGCCCTTCTCGGCCATGGGCCCGTGGCTGTAGCGTCGGGCGAGTCGGCCGAAATCCTCCCCCCCGGCGGCCCGGCCGCGGACGGCGTCGGCCAGCGCCCGCGCCTCCTCGGGATCGACGGCCTCGGCCTTGCGGATGGTGATCAGCCCCAACCGCACCCGCGTCGGCCGCTCGTACCGTTCGGGCCGGACCTTCTTGTAGTAATTGAGAAGTTCCGAATGGGTAATGTGAATGTCCGGGCCGATCTTCTTGTGCAGGTAACGCTGGACGACGAGGCGGCGGCGCTGCTCCTCGCGGCGCTCCTCGATGGACGAGCCGCGCGCCTCCAGTTTCTCCTCCAACAGCAGCGTGCTGCCGGCCTCGGCGGCGAGGCCCTTGAGCATCTTGCCGAGCGTCAGGTCGATCTGCGCCTTCTCCTCCTCGGAGAGGTCGGCCTCGGCCTCCTGGAACACGAGCCGCCGGCTGATTTCCTCCTTCAGCCGCATGTTGATGACCTGGCGGCACCGGCTGCGGAACGCCTCGGGGGAATACTCCTTCCGCCACGTCCGCATCTGCGGGCGGATCGGGCCCAGGATATCTTCCCGCGTGATGACCTCGCCGTTGACCTCGGCCAGCACGGCGTCGACGAGGACGAGCGACTGGTCCCCCTCGCCCTCGCCCGCCTCGACGAGCAGCGGGCCCGTGTCGCCGACGACGGGCGGGCCTACTTCGCTCAGCCGGGCCTCGTACTCGGCGTCCTCGTCCGGGCGGGTCAGCGTGCCGGTGGTTTCCTCGGCCTGGCGCGGCTCACTCTGGCCGGCCGGCTGGACCATCTGGACGGGGTTCATTTCCTCGCCCGCGCCGCCGGCGCCGCTGTCGTAGTCGCTGCGGGCGGTCGCTTCCGGCGTGAACGTGCCGAGCGGACGGTCGCCGAGGCGGTTGCGGCACCCGGCGGCCACCGCGCTCGCCGCCAGGAGCACGAGTCCGATGCGTATGGCGTTCATGGCATGCCACCTGCCTGGTTCGTCTCAAACGGAACAATTATTCTAAGACGCCGCCGCCGGGCCGACAAGGGCCTTCTTCACCAGCACCAGCGCCCGCGCCGCGTCGCCGTCCCCTTCCAGCCGCCACACGAGGGTGTGGGGGTCGAGGATGCGGACGACGCCGGCCTCGCGGACGTCGGCGTCGTCGGTTTCCTGGAGGACGGCCGCCAGGCGGCCGGACTCGTGCAGCGTGAACACGAGGTCCGCCCCCTTGCGATGGAGACTGCGGACGCCGAGGCTGCCGGCGGCGACGCGCACCGCCTCCAGGTCCACGAGGCGTCGGACGGGCTCGGCCGGCGGGCCGTACATGTCCTCGATCTCCTCGGCCACGTCCTGGAGCGTGCCCGACGCCGCCGCCCGCTGCAACTGGCGGTACAGGCTGATGCGCTGGCGCTCGCTGGGCACGTAGTCCGGGGGGAGGAAGGCGGGCAGGTCCAACTGGACGTCGGCCCGCGGCGCCTCCTCCGACGGTTTGCCCTGGAGCCGGCGGGTGGCGGCCTCGAGCATGCGGCAGTAGAGGTCGTAGCCGACGGCGTGGATGTGGCCGGACTGCTCCGGCCCGAGGATATTGCCGGCCCCGCGGATCTCCAGGTCCCGCATTGCGATCTGGAACCCGGCCCCGAGTTCGGCGTACTGCTCGATCGCCTTCAGCCGCTTCGACGCAGCGGGCGTCAGCGGCCGCTTCTCCGGAAGCAGCAGGTAACAGTACGCCCGGTGCTTGTACCGGCCCACCCGGCCGCGCAACTGGTGCAGGTCCGCCAGGCCGAAACGGTCGGCGTCGTGGATGAACATGGTGTTAGCGCGCGGCACGTCGAGGCCGCTCTCGATGATGGTGGTGGAGACGAGCACGTCCGTCTCGCGGGCGAAGAAGCGGCGCATCCGCTCTTCCAGGTCGTGCTCGTTCATCTGGCCGTGCGCCCACTGGACGACGGCCTCGGGCACGAGAGCGCGGACACGGGCGGCCAGGGCCTCGATGCTGCGGACCCGGTTGTGAACGAAGAAGACCTGCCCGTCGCGCGCGAGTTCCCGCAGAATCGCCTGCCGAATCCGCTCGTCGTCCCACGGGCAGACTTCCGTCCGGACGGCCCGCCGGTCCTGCGGCGGCGTGGAAAGGCTGGAGATGTCTCTGAGGCCGAGCAGCGACATGTGCAGCGTCCGCGGGATCGGCGTCGCCGTCAGCGTCAGCACGTCCACCATTTGCCGGAGGGCCTTGAGCTGTTCCTTGTGCGCCACGCCGAACCGCTGTTCCTCGTCGACGACGAGCAGACCCAGGTCCGCCGGGTGCACGTCCTTCTGGAGCAGCCGGTGCGTCCCGACGAGCACGTCCACCTGGCCCTTGCGGAAGCGGTCGAGGATGTCCGCCTGCTGGCCGCGCGTCTGGAACCGGCAGAGCATCTCGATGAGGACGGGGTAATCGGCCATCCGCTCGCGGAACGTGCTCACGTGCTGGGCCGCCAGCACCGTCGTCGGGACGAGGACGGCCACCTGCCTGCCGGCCTCGACGGCCTTGAACGCGGTCCGGACCGCGAGTTCCGTCTTGCCGTAGCCCACGTCGCCGCAGATGAGCCGGTCCATCGGGCGGGCGGACTGCATGTCGCGCTTGATCTCGTGCATCGTCGCGGTCTGGTCCCCGGTCTCCGGATACGGGAACGAGGCCTCGAACTCCTTCTGCCAGAGGCTGTCCTCCGGGTAGGCGATGCCGCGGCGGGTCTGTCGGACGGCCTGGACGCGAAGGAGTTCGGCGGCGAATTGCTCGACGGCGGCCCGGGCCTGCCGCTTCTTCTCGCCCCACGCCTTGCCGCCCACGCGGGAGAGGCGCGGCTTGCCCTTGAAGCCGCCCACGTACTTCTGCACCAGGTCCACCTGGGCGGCGGGGACGTACACCTTCACCTTATCACGATATTCCAGTACGAGATAGTCGGCGGTCTTCTGGCCGGCGGCGTCCCGGGCGGCCGCGCCGCCGTGCGGCTCGACCCTCGCCGTCTCGGCCCGGCGGAGCGTTTTCATCCCGAGGTACCGCCCGATGCCGTGGACGGCGTGGACGACCAGGTCGCCGCGCTTCAGGTCCATCCAGGTATCCAGCGCCCGCGTCTCAAGCCGCCGGCCCAACCGCCGGCGGGCCTGGTACCGCTGGAAGACCTCGTGGTTCGCAAGCACCGCCACGCCTTCGCCGACGAGACGGAAGCCGGCGCCCAGGCGGCCGAGCCCCAGGCGGATGCGGCCGCGGACCTCGGGCTCCACGGCCTGGAGGATTTCGGCCAGGCGGTCCCGCTCGCCCTCGTTATCGGAGAAGAGGAGAACCGTGTCCTGGGCGGCGGCGTCGGCGAGGTCCTCCCGCACCGCCTCCGCCTTGCCGCTGAACGGACCCACCGGCTCGGTCCGCAGCGTGAAGGCGTCGCTCGTGCCGGAGGCGGTGAAACTCGATACGTCCAGCCGGACGAACGCCCGGGAGGCCCGGACGACCGCGTCGAAACCGTACACGCCCACGGGGCTGGCGAGCCGGGCGACGAACGAGCGGCCCATCTCGGCGATCTCGAGCGGGTCCTGCCACACGATCCACGCGCCCTCCGGAAGATAGTCGACGAGGTTCGTCGTCGTCTCCGGGGCGAGCGGACCGCCCTCGCCCGCCGGGACGAACGCAATCGCCACGTGGTCCCGGTCCTCGAGGCTCCGCTGCGTGCTCGGGTCGAACGTGCGAAGGCTCTCCAACGCGTCGCCGTAGAATTCCAGCCGGTACGGCGACGGGGCCGTGGGCGGATACACGTCCAGGATGCCGCCGCGGACGGCGTACTGGCCGGGCTCCAGGACGAGGTCGGCCGGCCGGAACCCCCGGGCGCCCAGCCACCGGCGGAGGTGGGGGAGGCTGTACGTCTCGCCGACGGCCAGGTGGAGCGTGTTCTCCGCCAGGTGCCGCGGCGAGGGGACCGGCTGCATCAGCGCCTGGATCGTCGTGACGATGACGCGCGGGGGCGCCGTTCGAGCCGGCCGCGCCGGCGCCGTTCGAGCCCGGTGCGGAAGCGCCGGGGCATCCTCATCGGCAGGGGCACGTGCCACGCCGGATGGAGATGACCGGCCGCTTCCGCGGCCGGCTCGAACGGCGTCGCGTTTCGCCTCCGCCAGGACCCGGAGCAGGCGGAGCCGCTCGGCGAGGATCTCGTCCGAGACGTCCGCCTCCCTCGGCAGGGCCTCCCAGGCGGGGAAGATTTCGGGGTCCACGCCCGCGAGCAGCCGCCAGTCGTCCCGCGCGTCGTCGACGGCGTCGACGTGGGCAAGGACGTAGACCAGAGTGGATGGGCAATCCGGCAGGAGGGCGGCGGCCAGGGCGGGCGCGCTGGATCCCCACAGGCCCTCGACGCTGGCCCGGCCCTCCTCGCGGAGCGCCTGGCCCACCACGCCGGTGACCTCCTGACGGGCGAGGAGACGCGTGACCGCCTCGCCCGTGGCCGGGATGTCCACCGTCAGGCCATCGCCCATAAGTGCCGTATCTGGCGTATTCTACGGCGCGCCAGGGACGAGGTCAACGCGGTACCGACTTCCCGGGGCTGCCAAAATGGCAGTCGCCGAGCCGCCCAGCGCCCAAACGGCCCGAAAACGGCCGTTTTCCGCCCCTAAAGCCCCCTCCAGGGCTGGCACGGCGTTTGCCTTCCTCAATGGAAGAGTGGCGGCAGAAAAGACTCCTGGAACCTCTTGCCGTTCGTGATGGAGGACGCCAAGGAGCCACACGGACGTTTTCAGCGCGGTGGGTCCGGAGACCCACCGCGCGGGATGCGCGAAGCATAAACGCACATAACATCATGGGGGAATAAAACGCATGGATCCGAATCGTCTGACGCAAAAATGCCAGGAGGCGGTGCACGACGCCCAGTCGCGGGCGGTCCGCGCCGGGCACCAGGAGGTGGACGTCGAACACCTGCTGGCCGCCCTGCTCGACCAGCCCGAGGGGCTCCTGCCGCGGCTGCTCCGCAAGATGGAGATTCCCGCCGACGCCGTCCGCGAGCGCCTCGACCAGACTCTCGCCAAGCGGCCGCAGGTCTCCGGGCCCGGCGCGACGCCCGGCCAGATCTACGTCACGCAGAAACTGAACCAGGTGCTCGTGGCGGCCGAGGACGAAGCCAAGCGGCTGAAGGACGAGTACGTCTCGGTGGAACACATCGTGCTGGCGATCCTCGACGCCGCCGGCGACACCGCCGCCGCCCGCGCCCTCGCCGATGCCGGCGTCACCCGCGACACGTTCCTGGAGGCCCTCTCGCAGGTGCGCGGCACGCAGCGGGTCTCCAGCGCTTCGCCGGAGGATACGTACGAGGCGCTGGAGCGCTACGGCCGCGACCTCGTCAAGGAGGCCCGGACGGGGCGGCTGGACCCGGTCATCGGGCGGGACGCCGAAATCCGCCGCGTCATCCGGGTCCTGTCGCGCCGCACGAAGAACAACCCCGTCCTCATCGGCGAGCCGGGCGTCGGCAAGACCGCCATCGTCGAGGGCCTGGC
>Ga0272441_10002047_pt1 | contig 41796 bp, 35 predicted proteins | sample SSMProp6N_FD_193582 | JGI IMG/M metagenome (GOLD analysis project Ga0272441, IMG submission 193582) | Marine sediment archaeal communities from Little Sippewissett salt marsh, Falmouth, MA, United States - SSM-Prop-6N | ecosystem: Environmental > Aquatic > Marine > Wetlands > Sediment ...
CAAAAAAAACCAGAAAAGACAAAAAAATCCAAATTTATATTCTTTAACTTACGTAAATAATCTTCAGGTTCAATAATGCTATTTCTAATAAATATTTCTAATTTTTTCTTGATATTGTCAAATTCTGTCTTATCACCGAAATTTAGTTTAGAGATTCTAATTAATAGGTTTTCTAAAATTTCTAATTTATTCAATTTGCAAATCCCTAATGAGTTAAATCAAAATTATTGCCATAGAAATGTTTTGGTTAGAGTGCCGTAAAAGCTCATTTCCGTTGCATCGCCCTGTTGTTCGATTTCGGATATGGATTTGATGTATCCCTTCAACATAGATTTTGTATATTATACCACCTTTAATGAAAATTGGTATTAATAATTTAGAGCTAAAAAAATGAAACTGTGATCGACATAAACTTATTTAAATTGGGGATTATAAGGGAAAAAATAAAGATGAGAAATTTAAATGAAGCGGGACGGGCACGAGACTTGCCCGTCAGCATTTCTGCTGACGGAAATGCAAGGCGAGTGCCCGGGAAAACGGGGGGCGAAGCAGCCGTTTTTTTTTCGCAAAATAAAAATCAACCCGATCAATTGCAAGGAATATCCGTAGATGATAGAATTTAGTAAAACAGTAAAGGTGAGAAATGATAAAGATAGCCATAGCAGGAGCAGCCGGCAGGATGGGAAGAGCAATTCTCAAAGCTGCGTCAAATATACAGGAATTTAAACCGGTAAACTTTTTTGAAAATCCTAAATCCGATCACATAGGTAAAGATGCAGGAGAAAACGCAGGAATAAGCAAAATCGGCATACTAATCGAAAATTCCCCGAAACCCGGAGATTACAATGTCATTTTAGATTTTACAGCCCCAAAAGCTTCCGTCGAAATAGCGAAATTTTCTTCCTCAAACAATAAAGCGCTGGTAATCGGGACAACCGGTTTTACTGATGAGCAGATAAAGACTATAAAGGAATGTTCCATGAACATTCCGATCGTTTTATCCCCGAACATGAGCGTGGGGGTGAATCTCCTCTATTATCTCGTCTCAGAAACCGCCCGGATACTTGGTAATGAATACGATTGCGAAATAATCGACATTCACCATAATAGGAAAAAAGATTCTCCAAGCGGTACCGCAAACAAGATTGCAGAAACCATAAAAAAATATTCAGTACTTGATTCTCCATTTTTACATGGCAGAAAGGGCTTTTATCCTGAAAGGCAAAGGGGTGAAATAGGTATTCACAGCTTAAGGGCAGGTGACGTAATCGGTGAACACAGGATCATGTTTGCAGGATCAGATGAGGTTTTAGAGCTGACTCACAAAGCTGTTTCCAGGGATACATTTGCTCTCGGAGCATTAAAAGCCGCAAAATTCGTCACATTGGTCGAACCAGGTCTTTATTCCATGGCTGATGTATTGAAACTTCCCAAAACTGATTGAACATAAATTTTGATACAATTGAAAAAAATTCATAAAATCCTCTTATTCATCCTCCTATTAAATCTGGTTATCAAAAGCTGCTGGGTTTTATTCATGCCCCATCCTCCTTTGTCCGAACAGGGCGATCCTGAAGAGTACGACATTCTGGCGCTTAACATGATCAACGGAAAAGGTTATAACCTCGGAGGTTTAAGCGGTAATTTCGCATATTACCTCAAAGACAGGATCACCGATCCCACTGCAAGAAGGGTGCCTCTATACCCGATGATGATAGCATTTATCTACCTTTTAATCGGACGTCATTTCAAGGCAGTATTCCTGACCCAGGCGCTTATTGACACATTGACGATGTATCTTATATATCTTCTTGCAAAAAAGGTATTCAAAGATGAAAAGGCCGGGTTGATATCATCTATCCTCTACTTGATCTACATACCGTTTCTCGAGACCTGCCATGTGTTGATGTCAGAAAACCTGTATGCCTTTTTCCTTTATGCAGGTCTTTTATTATTCATAACCGGACTCGAAAACCATCAGTTGAAATTTATCTGCTCTGCCGGGATTGTTTTTGGATTGGCTCATCTTACAAGACCGGACATATTTTATGTCATGGTTTTATTCCTAATACTTCTCCTCTATTCATTCAGAAAAAGAATTAATGTGGGAGTGAAAAATGCCATATTCTTTTCTGCGGTATTCCTCGTGATTATTCTTCCCTGGATTATAAGGAATTACATGACTTTTAACCGGATTATAATAACCACAACTCTCGAGGGCGAAGTTCTTGCATGGGAATACCTTTCAAAATTTGCTGTACTTGGAGAAGATCACGAGCAAAACTTTGATTTAAGTGAAAAAATGAATGAGCTAGATGAAGTATCAAGGAATGATTTTTTAAAAAAGAAAGCTATTGACTATTATCTCGAGAATCCTGTGAGATGGTTGAAAACATTGCCGATACACATACTTAATTTCTGGTTCGGGAATATCAAGGGTAATATCAACTTTTTATATTATGCGACAACAGGAAAACACCATGCATTTAGCTTGTCTGCACTTGTCCAGAATATATTCTTGTTTGTCCTGACATTTTTCTTATTCATCAAGTATTTCTCTAAGGATTGGTTCATTAGAGTCTTGCCAATTCTGATTGTCTTTCTCTTTTTTCATTTTACAGAAACCTTCAAGTCTCCAGATCAAAGGCATTTTATTCCCCTTGTCCCTTCTTTAATTGTTCTCGGATCATATCCTCTACACAAATTTTATTTATGGATAAATGGGAAAAAGAAATCTGAAAATCCTAACTAATCAGGATAATTGATAATGGGCATCACAACAGACATAATAATTATAATAATCACCGCATTTTTCAGCGGTATATTGATGCAGCGTTTTGGTCAGCCATTAATCCTCGGTTACATCTTATCGGGTATCCTTCTAAGTCCTTACACGGCAGGTTTAACGGTATCCAACATACACGATATAGAGCTTCTCGCCGAAATCGGTGTCGCATTGCTCCTGTTCGCCCTGGGTCTTGAATTTTCCTTGAAAGACCTGAAAGCTGTAAGGATGATCGCTTTAATTGGTACGCCGATTCAAATTATTTTAACCATATCGTTGGGATTCGGAATCGGCTTCATCTGGGACTGGGACTGGAAAACATCCTTATGGGTAGGAGCTATTATATCCTTATCCAGCACCATGGTGATTTTGAAGACACTCATGAATCAGGGTTGGTTAGGTACCTTATCGAGCAAGGTGATGATCGGCATGTTGATTGCTCAGGATCTTGCTGTTGTTCCAATGTTAATCATTTTACCCCAGTTAAATGAGCCTAAGATCGGATTACATATTTTAACAATTGCATTTTTAAAGGCTGTAATATTTATTGTAATGATGGTTTTTCTTGGAACAAAATTATTGCCACGCCTAATGAAAGCCATTGCACAGCTTGGATCTCGCGAGCTTTTCATGATTGCGATTTCATCCATAGGTCTGGGCATAGGTTACATCACTTATCTTGTTGGTTTATCCTTCGCGTTCGGAGCATTTGTTGCGGGGATTGTTCTTAGTGAATCTGATTACGGTCACCAGGCCCTAAGTGATATTATTCCATTAAGGGATCTTTTCAGCCTCCTCTTTTTCGCATCGGCGGGTATGCTGCTCGATCCATCCTTTTTAATGAAACACCTTGAAAAAGTGATCATACTGGTTTTAATAATAAGTGTGGGTAAAGGTCTCATCTTCGCTTTTATCTCCCGTATATTTCGATACGGGAATGTAATTCCTCTTGCTGTTGGACTCGGGCTTTTTCAGGTTGGCGAATTCTCATTCGTACTTGCACGTGTGGGTCTTTCAACTGATTCGATTGATAAAGATATTTATTCGCTCGTGCTTACAACAGCGATTCTGACCATGATTATGACGCCAATAATATCCGGACAGACGGCACGCATTTATACGTTCAAGAAGAAAAGGTTCAAACATGAACAGCTCGAATCTAAAAACATTCCCAAATCCGGCTTATCAGATCATGTAATAATAGTCGGTGGAGGCAGTGTCGGGTTGAACGTTGCCAATGTCCTTAAACGACTGGAAAAAAAATTCATTATAATCGAACTCGACCATAACCGTTTTGAAAAATTGAAAAAAGCTGGATTCCCTATTCTATACGGTGATTCCAGTCAGGAAATTGTCCTGAAGTCGGCAAAAATCGAAGATGCCTGCCTTTTATTGATCACAACCTCAGCTATTGTTACAGCAAGTTCGATCATTGTCAATTCAAAAAAGTTGAACAAAAATCTGAATATAGTTGCCAGGCTTTCGAATCCTGAATTTATTAGCGCATTTAAAAAACTCGATATCCATGAAGTGATTTTTCCAGCATATGAGGTGGAACTCGAAATGACACGTCAAGCTCTCATACATATGAAGATACCGGCAACCCGGGTACATCAACTCATAGAATCACACCGCCATGAACTTTACGAACCCCTTCTGTTAACCAGTAAGGAATACAGCACTCTTACCCAGATGAGAAATGCTGAACAACAGTTCGACCTGGAATGGATCCATTTACCAGCAAACAGCATTCTCGTCGATAAAACCATAGGAGAGTCCGAAATTCGAAAAATAACAGGAGCTTCGATTGTTGGATTAATCCGTGAAGGAAAACTACATTCAAATCCAGATCCCGATTTCAAACTCCAGCAGTATGATCTTATTGGAATAATCGGCACCGATAATGCCCGATCTGCTTTCCAAAAATTGGCAGAGAAAAAGAATTAACAGGATTCCATCGTTATATTTAAAAGATTCAAGAAATGTTGATTCATTATCATATAAGTTGTAATCTATAATAAAATTATCCGGGTGTTTTTTTTTGAATCATTGATACAGCAATCTTATAAATTATAGATTTCTTCATGTCAAAATCTTGTTACATTTACATTTTCCTGATAACAATAACTACAAACGCACTTTTTACATTTTTGTTTCCGCGTCCAATTCTCATGACAGATGCAAGCGAATATAATTCCAATGCACTCAATATCATTCAGGGCAATAGAATCGAGGTTCTCCACGATGGAATTCACCAACTCAAACCTCCACTTTATCCAGCATTCCTTGCAGGGATATATTATCTATTTGGACATTCATTATGGAATGTATATATTGTTCAAATATTCCTGACGGGGATTATATCCATATTCATAAGTTATCTGACATTCAAAATTTTCTGTGACAAACGTGCTGCCTGCTTATCAGGAATCTTCTTTTCATTTCACCTTCAGACGCTGATCCATTCAGGAATACTTTATGCTGAAATCCTTTTTTCATTTTGTCTCATTCTTTTTACATTTTCCGTGTACCATGCTCTTTTGAATTTGAAAGCAAAATGGTTTATCCTTTCAGGCTTCCTAATCGGTATAACCACAATGGTTAAAACATCTGCACAATTCCTCCCTTTGTTTATTATTCCGGTTATTTTTTTGATCCATCCAAGAAGAAAACTGAAAGGACTGTTAATGACAATCTTGTTTACAGTCGCATTTTTGATGACCATGACACCCTGGATTGCAAGGAATTACAGGTATTATGACAGCTTTGTATTCTGCAGCCTTCAGGGTGGCATGAATCTTTATATTTCCAATTATTCTCTAGAGATACCAACTGGTGAAAAAAGGCTATTATCAATGACGGATGAATTAGCCAAAATGAGTATCAATGAAAATATATCATGGGTAGATAAGGACAGAATCTTTTATCAGGAAGCAATAAAAATGATCCTGAAACACCCTTTCAAAATGGTTTATTTGTCATTTTTTAAATCAATAAATTTTTTCACCGGTCTCTGGCTTCAGGCTTATATCATACATATCGGATATCCGGAAGGCTCCGTTATTTCTTATTTTACTAACAACCTGCTTGTTTGGATTGTTGCAGGGATGAACACTTTATTACTCCTTCTTGCCATTGGAAATTTCATTTTTTATCGGGAAAAATCGGAGATGATAAGTTCAACCATTTTCTTAACTATTATAGGATATTTTACTTTGATACATACAATTTCAGCATGTTCAGCAAGATACAGTCTGCCAGTATATTCATATATAATAATCTTTGCTGCAAATTCTCTTTCGAAAACACTTAGAAGGTTAAAATTGATAAGATATTTCGAACAAACAAAATTTAATTTTTAACCGAGAAAGAATCCGCAGATATAATTCAAAGATATGAACAAAATGCAGCAGGCAAGCATCCACTTGATGAATGTAGCAGGAAAGTATTTTTGCAGCCTTGCTCCGCAGAATATACCGGTAAATCCACCTATTCCGAAAAGAAAACCGAGTAACCAGTCAGGTGAAACCTGCATGCCAGGGAAAAATGGTGCTATAGCATGGTAAAAACCGACTGCTGCCACCGATGTGATAAAAGTTCCCAATAGTGCTGCTCCAGCAATCGTATATACAGGAAGGTTGAACATTGCAACGAATATGGGAGCCATAATCGCACCTCCACCTATCCCATAAATTCCACCTACTATCCCTACCACAGCACTTATGGAGAAAACGATTGGTACAGAGACCGTATACCTTTCACCTAAAAATTCATACGCAAGCTTTGAAAAATTGAATTTTTCAATTTGAACTCTTGGTAATTTTTGACTTATGGGATCTTTACCATGTTTATAACTTTTCATAAGTTCCTGAAAACGGGCTTCTGATGATCCTGACTCTTTTTTATTGAATCTTTTTATAAGATCCTTACCCAGGCGGCTTCCAATATATAAAAGGACAAAACCTGCAAAAAGTTTGAAATTTTTAGGATCAGGCAGATATTTAACACGAATAATAGTGCCAATGAAAACTCCCGGTAGAGTGCCAAAGATTACAATATATGCAAGCTGCCAGACCATCCTCCCCTCTTTGATGTAATTATATAGACCCGAGGGGATTGAAAAAATGTTGTACAGCTGATTTGTCGAACTGACAGCGGGGCTCGTAAATCCGAACAGGCTTATCTGGATCGGAAGCAGCAAAAATGCACCGGAAACACCACCCATAGATGTAAATATTGAAATTGCAAACATCATTAAAGGTGGGTTGAGTGGATTTAATTCTATACCAGCACCCGGGAAATACAAATTTACCTCTATTATTAAATGGAAATTTTTATAAACACGGACAGTTTAAATTAAAAAACCGACCTACTTTGACTGGGAAGCTTTCTTTATTCTTCTCCGGGCGGCGACCTCAGGAGCCTCTTTGATGCAGGTTTTCAGGATGTTGAACGACATCGACAGCAACTTTTTTGTGCTCTTGACAATTTTAATCGGGGCTTCACCAACTTCCTTCCACCCGTTTTCATCCGGAGTCAAATTATCCCAGTTATGAAACAACCTTCCCCAATCGCTGTTTAAAACCTTGAATACGCGGACATTTCCGTTTCTTGGATACCAGTACACATCGTGATATAAAACACTGGCAATATAAGCCCAGGGAGCGAGCCATGTCTTCAACGACCATTCAATAACATTTTTCAAATTACCCCAGTATATCCTGTGCTGCATTTTTGCCGCAAAAGTGATCTTTTTCATGGGACCATCGAAATTCCAGTTCTCTTGCGCTGCCTTCACATCACCAACAATTTCGATATCCCGGGGATCACCACATCCCAGACCTCTTTCGTGTGCAAGACGCACAAACTTCAGATCCTTCAGGGGATCGAATCCCATCAGTTTTGCTGCAACGGCATCTATTGCAACCTGATCCGAAGATGCAAGGATCACGTTTTTGACGTATGGTGTCATGCATCGGGGACCCGGACCATCACCAGTAAATGTTCCATCCATAACCGCGAAAATTCCGCGATGGATCTTCTTCTGGATCAACAATAGATCCACAATAGTTTCATGAATGACCGGATGTGTCCAGTGCCGCTTCTCGTTCAGCAATCCGCCGAAAGCGTTTTTCATTGCACCTGTTGTTGTCGTAAACACGTGAGTCTTTATTGTGGGAAGATGAATGATATTCTCCCCTATGAATCTCTTGGGAATTGAAAATCCTTTGGGATATACATCATTAAGACATATGAATTCTTTTGTCAGATCTCCGACGGCATCCTTAATATTTATCCATTCCTCGCCTTCATAAAGGTGAACATTTCGCAGCTTGTGCGCATCTATTACGTTGACCTGCTTGTTCTCTCTCTCACCGAGTCTTGCATCGATAACAACAGTCCTGTTATGACATGCATGAATGAGATCTGGATCATAACCATCTTTTTTCATAGCCCTGATAACACCTTCCAACTGCCAGGGAACCGTGGAACTCCCGGGATAGAAAAAATGCCAGCTAATATTTATCTTCAAAGCTGTATCAGCATCTTTTGCTATTTCATCCTGGTACCCAGCAAGGTTCATCAACTCATGATAATCCTTTAATACAGTTTTAGGAGAAGTTTTCAGAATTGCAACCTTAGATTTTGCCATTATTCAATATCCATTTCTTCTAAATATTAAAAATCTAAGAATAAGGGATTTGAGATTCAATGTCAATCATATTATCATCATCTATCATTAAAGGAGTTAGATCCCAAAATTCTTGCATAAAGAATCATAATGATTTACTTTAATATGATGATCTAATATTTAAAATTCTAAGTGAAACCGATGAAGTTACCTCCAAAGGAAAAAAGAAATTTAGAGCAGATTAAAGAGCATTACGAGATTGAAAGACAGCTTTCCGATATCCTGAGGAAAGCAAACCAAAAAGAAAGGGGTAGTTTATACAATTCACTATATGACGAGCTATTTCGCAGGGTACCCCACCATCCCCAATTAAAGAGAAAAGGCGATTCAGGACTGAATGAGAAACTTATAAATCAAAAATTGGCTTTAATCAACCGTTTTTTAAAACCGGAATCTGTTTTTATGGAAATCGGTGCAGGAGATTGCAGCCTTTCAATCAAAGTTGCCGAAGGGATCAAAAAGGTTTATGCGTTGGATGTTTCAAAGGAAATTGCAGGGGGAAAAATCCTGCCAGGGAATTGTGAATTGATTATATCTGATGGCTGCAGTATTCCCGTTCCTGAAAAGAGCATCGATATCGCATACAGCCACCAGCTTATGGAGCATTTACATCCAGATGATTCCAAAATTCAACTTGCTAAAATATATAATGCCCTTGCGGATAAAGGGAAATACATTTGCATTACACCAAGCAGGATATGCGGACCTCATGACATATCGAAATATTTTGACGAAGTTGCAACCGGTTTCCATCTGAAAGAATATACTTACGTAGAATTGAGTGAGCTATTTAAAAACGCCGGTTTTTCGAAAATCGGTGCATTCATAGGGGGCAGGGGTAAATATTTCAAATTCCCAATATCTCTTATTATCCTATCTGAAAAAATACTATCAGTAGTTCCTAATTTTTTAAGAAAAAAGATCGTGAAGTCATTTGCTTTCAAAGCATTGTTAGGCGTCAACATTATCGGTACTAAATAGAAGGTTCTTATAGGATTTTACCGGATAATTATCAGCTGGTTTTTTTTGAAAAAAGCTTGTTTTCTGATCCTTCTAGCATTCTTTTGATATTGGATTTATGACGATAGATAACAATAAGGGCAATCATTGATGCTAAAGCAATTTCAGACAGGGTATTTTTATCGACAATTGATGCAATAACAACGCTGAATGTTCCCATAATTGACCCTAAAGATACATAGCGAAAAACAGCAACCGTCAGAACGAAAATCCCTATTCCTATCAGTGCAATCAGGGGATTGATTGCTAAAAACACGCCGAGTGCAACGGCAACACCCTTTCCACCTTTAAATTTGAGGAAAATTGAATAGACATGACCGCAAAAAACCGACAATCCTGCTATGAGCAGGATTACATCCAGCGGATATCCTTCTGCAAGGTAAATACCCTGGACTTGCAAAAATTTTAAGACCAGAAAGCCCTTAAAAATATCGAGTGCGAGGGTAAGAATACCTAACGAAGGTCCTGCTGAACGGAGAACATTTGTCGCGCCAATATTTCCGCTCCCCATTTTCCTTATATCCTTGCCCGTAAAGCACTTGCTGAGCACAAGTCCGAACGGGATGGAGCCTATCATGTAAGATGCGACAATAAGTACTATGATTTTGAAAATATCGATCATCATGCAATCTTTCTCAATACGCTTAATTCGGGGTAATCTTCATAAGGGAAAATTTTAACGGTGCTGTTAGGCTGAGCAACTTCCACTATTTCATTTTCTTCATTGACGATCTTTTCGACACAATATTCATGAACTTTACCATCAGGAGTGAGGATCTCTATGTTATCACCTTTCAGTATCTTTCCTTTCATGTTGACCTTAATTCCATCCATATTTCCATTAAGGGAGTCGACCAATCCGATAAATTTATAGTCCTGATGATACGATGGTCCTTTAAAATTATAATCCTCGACACCGGGTGATCCAAAGAAAAATCCGGTGCAAAATCCCCTGTTGCTTGTTTTTTCCAACTCTTTAATGTAACGATCATCAAATTTGTAATCAGCAGGATCGTTTAGATATTTATCAATTAGAGCTCGATATATTGCTGTCACAGAAGCCAGGTAGGGAATTCCTCTCATCCTTCCCTCAATTTTAAAAGATTCGACCCCAATTCCAACCAATTCGGGAATATGTTCAACCATGCAAAGATCTTTCGAACTCATGATCTGAGTGACTTCCCCATCATCGAAAACGGGATAATATTCTCCCGGTCTTTTCTCCTCCAAAAGATGATATTTCCATCGGCAGGGCTGGGTACATTCCCCGAGATTTGCACCCCTGGATGCCATGTAGGTGCTCAAAATACATCGTCCCGAAAATGCAACACACATACTCCCGTGAATGAACACCTCCAGCTCGATACTGGTAGCATCTCTAATTTCACAGATCTCCTTTAAGCTGAGTTCACGAGCAAGGATAATTCTTTTAATACCGATATCCTGCCAGAATTTCACGCTTTCCAAGTTTGTAACATTCATTTGCGTGCTCAGAAAGATTGGGATGTCGGGAGCGTGTTTTTGTATTAATCTTATGAAACCGGGATCCGAAATGATAAGGGCATCCACCTTTATACGGGAAAGCTCTTTGACGATCTCCGGAAGCGAATCAAGGTGGGAATTCCGGGCGAAAATATTGAGTGCGACATATATCTTCTTCCCGGCATCATGAACATAACCAGTAGTTTCTGACAATTGGTCGGTTGAAAAGTTATCCGCATAATTCCTCAGGTTGAACTCTTTTAAACCACAGTAAACTGCGTCAGCGCCATATTTAATGGCAACCTTCAATTTTTCGGAATTACCTGCCGGAGCATTCAACTCTGATCTTTTCAACATCTTACCCCTTGTTTTTAAACATCAATTATCATCTAGATTTTAATTAACCTGTCGAGGAAAGTCAATTTGAAGGAAGAGATGAATAGATATTGGATGACAATGCACTTCTCGTTAGCTTCAAATCAGCTTTCTTCTTGACAAATCCTGTTTAGAATGTTAGTTTTACTGGGTTCTTATGACTAATGGAGGTAACTGATGCAAGCGATTATCCAAAGCTATCTAGGTGATATCTCTACTCTCATGTCCGAGATATCCGAAAGCTCTATCGAAAATGTCCTTAACATACTTTACAAAGCCTATATTGAAGATAAGCAGGTCTTTTTGTTCGGAAACGGAGGTGCTGCCGCAACATCCACACACCTTGCCTGTGACCTTGCAAAAGGAGCGACATATCCCGATAAACGCAGGTTCAAGGTCGTTTCCCTGTCCGAAAACATATCAATATTGACAGCATGGGCTAACGATACGGATTATACGAACATATTTGGTGAACAGCTGAAAAATTTTGTAAAACCTGAAGACGTGGTGATAGGGCTTTCTGCAAGCGGAATGTCCCCGAACGTCATCAACGCTTTAAAACTCGCAAACGAGATGGGAGCAGTAACGGTTTTGTTTTCAGGTTATGATGGAGGAAAGGCAGCAAAAGAAGCAAAACACACGGTCATAGTCCCCACAAAAAACATACAGCAAATAGAGGATGTTCATCTCGTAATATGTCATATATTGTATACATGCCTGCGGCAAAAGATCTTTTCATGATGATATTTTGATACATTTTCCGGACTGAAATTTAATGGCTGAAATAGGTGTTATAGGTGGCAGCGGGGCATATGACCTCCTGTCACGCAATGTTTTCAGAAGCGAACGTATCGAACCTGCAAATACTCCTTACGGAAAGAGCCAGGCAATATATAAAATAAGCTTTGACGGGGGATACTTCTATTTTCTCTCGAGGCATGGTGAAAAGGATTACTCCATCACGGCAACAGAAGTTAACTACAGGGCTAACATTTTTGCCCTGAAAAAGTACGGTGTCGATAAAATCATATCATGGAGCGGACCGGGGGCAATCAACACTGATTACTCCATAGGTGACATGGTGGTTCCCGATGATGTCATAGATGAAACAAGAGTAAGGGAATCCACATTTTTTCGCGGAAAAGGTGTGGGTTTCATTCGACAGAGTCCCACATTTTGTCCATCATTGCGATTTATCCTTCAAAGAGCCCTGGAGAATCTTTCTATTTTTCACCACAAAAAAGGTGTTTATGTTTGCACCGAGGGACCCAGGTTAGAGACTGCTGCAGAGATCAACAAATACCGCATAATTGGTGCTGACCTCGTGGGTATGACGCTCGTCCCGGAAGTCTTCCTTGCCCGTGAAATGGAGATGTGCTACGGGTCATTGTGTTATATCACGAACTATGCCGAGGGGATAAGGGAGCGTGAATTCAAGGAAGGCGTGCTTTTCGAGGGATTGCTGGATGAAGATGAAATCCATAGAGTAAGAAAAGCGGTAGAGAATTTTCCCCGGATAATATTTGAAACAGTACGATTGATTCAAGAATCCTGCCCGGAATGCCATTGTTCCAAAATCCTTGACAGATACCGTAAGAAGGGTCTCCTCTGATCTATTTTAACTGCCTTACATACATGGTTTCGGTTTATTCGAAATAGAAGGGCTGGTAAATGAAGGTTAGAATGAAGATTATTAAAGTTATAATCCCGATGATTTTTCTTTTACCGTCAAGGGGCACATGATCAAATGTGGTGTTGGGATGGTTAAACCGGACGAAAAAGATCAACAGAAGAGCCCACATGATCCATCCGTGCCAGAATATCAATCCTAAAGGTATCAATATCAGGGTGAACAATTTCGATATCATCCTGTGATTTTTCGGTGAAAAAGAGTAGATAATATGTCCCCCGTCAAGCTGCCCTACGGGTATTAAATTCATAGCGGTTACAAAAAGACCTGCCCAACCTGCAAGTGCTATTGACGAGATGTTGAGGCTATGATTTGCAGGTGCAGTACCCTTTACAAGGAAAACAAGAAATTTGAACAGGAGTGGTTCACCGAAATATAAATATCCGCTTTTATCTTCGGGAATAAGTTGAAAGTCCGACAGGTAAATACCCACTATCAAAACTGGTATGGTCGCAAGAATTCCAGCAATTGGTCCAGCAGTTCCCACATCGAAGAGGACTTTTCTGTTCTTCATGATGCCTTTGATTTTGATAACAGCACCCATGGTACCGAACAAAAATGGAGCGGGGATGAAAAATGGTAATGTTGCAGGTATACCGTGTTTTCTGCACATCATGTAATGCCCCATCTCGTGTGCGCCAAGGATAAAAAGTATTGCCAGGGAATATGGAACACCATAGATCAGGTTCAAGGGATTGGAGATAATATCCTTATTTTCGAGATATATCGCACCGGCTCCAACCGTTGTAATTATTGTTCCTAAAAAGAGGAAAACATTGATTTTCTTTATTCTGATTTTTTTTGGTTTTTTCTCCTCACCCAGGTCCACGATTATATCCCCTTCGGGATCGTACCTGTAGTGAGAATTATACTGGTTCAGGGGATTTTTCATTTTCCAAGAGACTTACAGCATCGGAATCCGACCCTGTTTTTTATTTCAGATATGCTGTCCATGAAGGTTTCCGGAACGTTTCTTTTTTTAAACAGCATCCAATTATCCATGCATGAAAAACCAGCATCCCATCCCCCGCCTCTCAATTCTTTTTCAGTCTCGAGACCTTTCTCAATGACCCCGATTTCATTTTTTGACCATTCCCAAACATTTCCGGTCATATCATAAACACCGAAATCGCTCTTACATTCGGAGAAATCTCCTGAACCCGCCAGGGTTCTATCACTTTCAAAATAGATCAGACCTCTGTGTGTATTACATTTTTTAGAATCATAAATCAATCCATAAGGATATTTGTAATTTTTAGATCCCTGACATGCTGAAAGCCACTCGTAATAGGAGCATAATCTTTTACCCTGCTGCATGCAAAGGGATTCTGCTTCTTCGAAAGAGACATCGACATATGGAAGTTCCCCTTTGATGTTGGGATATTCATACTGGTCAATGCAGAACGCATCCATAGTTTCCTCTTCCCAGTCCACCTTGTAAAATACGGTATAATGTAATAAATAGCGTGAGGGTATTTTAACCATTCCCGGGGGGCATTCCTTTTCGATATTATCTGTTTCTTTAACAATATCAGATTCTGTTTTCTCTCCGCAAATAATAAAATTTGCAAATCCGAGGATTAGAGCAAGAAGTATTATCAATTTTTTATAATTCATGATTTTTATCGTTTCAATTATCCTTTTTAATGTAATTAATTAGGTCTCTAAGATCGAATATCGTGTCTAGATCGGAGTAGTTCACCCTATCTCTAGAAATCAATATCCCTTTCATACCGGCATTGTTAGCAGCAACAACATCCTTTTCGGGGGAATCTCCAACATAGATTGAAGAATTCAAAGATACCTCGAGGTTCTTGGCTGCAATCATAAATATCTTAGGTGAAGGTTTCTCGTGACCCACATCTGAAGAAATAGTGACCTGTTCGAACTTGTCGAAAAGATCGACATCTTTCAATATTTTCATTAACCTCGTGTCCCAGTTAGAGATGACACCGAGTTTTATGTTCATTTTTTTTAGTAGCTCCAGTGTTTCTAAAACATCATCAAACACCTGCCAGTACTGAGTACCGGTGAATGAATTATATACCCGTTCAAAATGTTCATCACTGACAGAATCCAACCCTACACCTTTGTAAACGGCTTTTACAAAAAGCATCCACCATTCTTTTCTCTTATCATGATCCTGGGATTGAATGGCTTCCAATCTTAAAGGGTGGGAGAACCACTCGTCCCTTAATGAATTATATGTGGTCCTGTAATCTTCCAGACTGGCTTTCGAGCCATATTCTTTTCCAACGAGATAGTAAATGTCCGGAGCTTCAGGAGAGAGTCGTATTATTGTATTATGAGCATCGAAAAAAACAGCTTCTATCTTATTCAAGTCTATCCCAAATTTTAAATAAAGTTCATATTAATTCAAAAATATAGAATAGCAGAAATCCTTTTAAAATAAAAGTCTTAATGGATTTAAAATCAATTATAAATAGGAATTCCTGCTCGATATCATTATCAATTCAAAAATTTGATTATTATTAATCAGGATTCTTTTTAAGTAGATGAAAATATTACTTCAAGGGTGAGAAATGGGTTGTTAAATCATATCTTCTATTTTGATCATTTTTTTTACTTTTGCGACAAAGTCTTTGAAACTTTCAAGGATATTAAGTTGTGAAATTTCCCCATTAAACTTCATGCCGAAACTGAAATTATCCCCGACTTTCTTTCTAATATTAGCTACTTTACAATTTAAATCATTTATTTCACCCTGAGTCGGAATTTCAAAGCTCAACTCGATATTATCTTCCAGTGAGAGTTTTTTGGAGGTAGATATAGCGCATCCACTGCAGTTTATATCGTTGATTTCACATTTGAAAACTTCATCTGAATCAGAATCTTTATATTTGAATGAGCCAGCAAGGTTGCAACTGATCCTTTCTTCTTTTCTCAAGGGAAACACTTCAAGGTTTTCCGGATATTCTATAACGCAAAAGTTCAAACCTTTGATAATAACATTCATAACTATTTTAGAGTTGAATCCGTAAACAAAACCATCATTAACAAGACCGATAAGAACCAGGCGATTATTGGTCAATAAATGTGTGTTTGCTGTATCATTGATTCTTGCAACGATAAAATTATCCTTTTCCCATCCGAGTATATTTCCAACGATTCTTTGTTCTTCTGATTCCGGTCCGGTTTTTAAAATTATTTCAATACCGACCTTTAATTTTAAGTCTTTTTTAATCATGATTTTCTCATTTTATTAAATTTAAATAAATTTTACAAGAAGATGACCTGCTCTTCCCTAGGTTACAGATTTTTTCTTGAGCCATCTATCCACGATATTTAAAAAATCCCATGAAAAAGCTTCCATTTGAGTAATGAAAACCTTGATTCTGCTTATGAAATAATTGTATGCGATAACCGCCGGTATAGCAGTTGCAAGACCAGCAGCGGTAGCTATGAGGGCTTCTGAAATACCAGTTGCAATGACAGCAAACGATGCTGAACTCTGGGTTCCGATCCCTCTGAAAGAATTCATGATCCCCCAGACGGTTCCAAAAAGTCCTATAAATGGACTGACAGATCCTGCTGTTGCCAGAAAAATCAGACGCTTTTCCAATTTCGTTATTTCAACCGCAGACACCTTCTCCAGGGATCTAGAAATACCATCAATTTCCTCGCTGATCCTGATATCGTTGGATCTTGCTACATCCGTAGTTGGGGAATTATCATAATCCCTTGAAAATCCCATTATGTATTTCTGGCGTATCTTGAAATCATTATATCCCGCAATGAATAATTTCACGAGAGGGGTACGCTTAAGATTGGAAATATGAGTGCCGACTTCATTTAGATTGCGCATTTCCTTGAAAATCTGCTCGAATTTGAGACCCTCCCTATAAGATCTGCTGAAGGTTATCATTCGTTCCAGGATAATTGCCCAGCAAAATATTGATATCAAGAGTAAGAGTATAATCACGCTTTTTCCCATGAGTCCAGACTGCCAGAAAAGCTCGAGGGCAGTTCCCCTGAAGGTCTCATTCAAATCGAAAAATCCGAATATCGAAGTATTTAGAGATGTTATCAAAGAGTGTGCATAGTTCATATTGAATCCCTGAATTAGTTAGATTTAATACCTTTCATTGTTTGAATGTTCACAATATTCCCATCTCAGAAAGATGTTAATAAAACAATATAATATCATTATTTTCCATAGAAATGAAATTAAGACCTTTTTAAATAAAAGGAATTTCTACTTCAAAAAAACTCGAAGTCGATAATATAGTTAATCCAAAAACTACATTCAAGATATGCACAAGAACCTGACTTTCAAAATAAACAAGCAATTTGAAACCTTATAGGATTCAGAATGTAAAAAAGCCTCCATGGAATTATAATCCCATGAAGGCTTCTCTGTTAACATTAATATTGCTATCAAGGGAAAATTCCGCGACCCTTGAAAACGCTTTCCAGATGTTTCAAAGCGACAATATATGATCCGATACGATAATTGGTCTTATATTTCTGCGAAGCTTCAACAACTCTCTTATAGGCATTGATAATGATCTTATGAAGTTTTTGATCCACCTCTTCGAGATCCCAGTATTCACTGTTTTTATTCTGGAGCCATTCGAAGTAACTAACAATTACACCACCTGAATTGCAGAGAATATCTGGAAGAATAACAATTCCCTTTTCATGCAATATCTTGCAACCTGTTGGAGTAGAGGGTCCATTCGCGCCTTCTGCAACCAGTTTGACGTTGATTAAAGGTGCAGTTTGCTCATTGATCTGGTTTTCTAATGCTGCCGGAATAAAAATATCAGCCTGGGTACTCAGGAATTGATTGTGTTCGATTTGAGTTAATCCCTCGCAGTTTGCAAGAACCCGGCATTTTTCAACATGCTTGGAGAGTAAATCAGGATCAGCACCTTCAGGACATGCGTATGAACCGGAAACATCTTCCACTGCAATAAGTTTTGCTCCAAATTTTTTCAATAGTCTTGCAGCCCAGGAACCAACATTACCAAATCCCTGAACTGTGTATGTGGCTCCATCGAGTTCGAATTTATTGTCTTTAGCCCATTGTTCTATGAGAAACACTACACCCTGTCCGGTTGCTTTATCCCTGCCAAGGCTACCACCGAGATCGACCGGTTTACCTGTTACAACATGGTTGCTTCGCTGTCTCTCCTGGGGAGGCAAGGTCATCAAATAAGTATCCAGAATCCATGCCATTATCTGTGCGTTTGTATTGACATCAGGTGCCGGGATATCATAATCAGGACCGATGTTATGAGAAAGGGCAAATGTGAAACGCCTTGTGATCCTTTCCATCTCGGATGGTGAGTATTTGCTGGGGTCCATTTTTATTCCGCCTTTACCACCGCCAAATGGTATATTTGCAATAGCAGACTTCAGCGTCATCCATGTTGCCAGAGCCCGAACCTCATCTATATCGACCATTGGGTGAAACCTCAGACCACCTTTGAAAGGTCCTAGAACGTCGTTATGTTGGACACGGTATCCGGTAAATATTTCAACTCTACCATCGTCCATCATTACTGGGAAATTTACGGTGATTTCATTTGTTGTTCTCTTCATCACCTTGAGATACTTGGGTGTTATTTCGCAAATATTTGCAGCTTCATTAAACTGAGAAATAACATCTTCATAAAGACTCATTTTAACCACCTCGTTGATAATTCAAATTGAATTATTTAATTACGACTGCTTATTATAATTTCAAAAAATAAATTTTCATAATATCTTAACTGTCAAACAAAATTTTCTTTACAATTAAAGAACATCCTCCAAAAAGAAACTACAAAATTTACTTTTTTCAATTCTTACTTAATTCGCAAACAAATAGCCAACAATATCATGATGCTAAAATTTTTTCCGCTTCATCCCTGTCGGTATCCATGATGTAGCTGATTCCGCTTATATCACTTGCTTCTTTGGTTATTGCAGCTATATCATTTCTATCGATTGAATCCAGGTTGAATTTCCTTGCGCCACACATCATCTGTCTCAAACCCTGCTCCAAACGTTTCGTATAGGAGTAGACTCCTATTGCTCCTGTAGGTAACTCGTTATATCTATCACCGAATCTGTTTTGGAGTTCTGGAGCGAGCATGAAAATCTCTTCTCTTGTCTGTCCGAATCTTGCAACATAAACAGGAAGGTTGCTGTCATTGATATTTTTACCGATTGTTTTTCCGACCATGGCTGATGCGAGAAGGCTTCTTGCCATACATACCATTTTAAAATAAGGGGCACCGAGTGCCAGAGCTTTGAAGATCTGGTCTTCGAGTATGATCCCACCGGCGATTGCAACATCAGGAACATACTTACCTTTCTTTGCGAGTTTATCCAGGTAATTGAAAAGCAGTGACCAGAGTTCTATTCCGGGAACTCCCCACTCGCACATCATCCTCCATGGGCTCATACCGGTACCGCCGCCTGCCGCATCGACCGTTAGCAGATCGATCTTTGAATCGGATGCGTACTTTACTGCACGGGCTAAATCCTGAGGTCTATATGCTCCGGTTTTCAGAAAAACGTGTTTTGCTCCAGCTTTTCTCAGTTCCTCTACCCTTGCATTAAAGCCTTCCTGCTCGACCATACCAAGTCTCGAGTGACGCTCGAACTCATGGAACGCATGTTGTTCAAATGCTTTAATAACAGCAGGATCGTGAGGATCTGGAAGTACAACATAACCTCTGTCTTTAAGCATTTGAGCCTTTTTAAGATCTTTTATCTTGACTTCACCACCTATGTCTTTAGCACCCTGCCCCCATTTCAATTCAACAGTTTCTACTCCTAGTTTTTCTATTGTATATTCCTGGACTTTCAGCTTGGTGTCTTCCACGTTAGATTGGACAACGACATCACCATAACCGTCCTGCCAGTCCTTGTAAAGACTGACTCTTCTCTCCATTTCCGGTGATCGTATAACGCGTCCGTCCTTTATTTCCGATTGTTGATCCATTGCGCAGACATTCTCGCCTACCGTAAGGATAATACCTGAAATCGCAGCTCCAATTGCAAGACCATCCCAGTTATTACCTGCTACATTTGTTGAACCCATACCACCTGTAACGATAGGTAATTTGACCTTGATATCTTTATTCTGACCTATAGTCTGTTCAGACTTCACATTCGGAAAAATTGCACTTTCAGGTGTCGCTTCAATACCATAAGCTCCAACGCATGATCCTAAAATTGTGAAATGTGAAAGATCGACCGGATATGTCTTGTCACTTGCTGCGGTAATGATACCGAATGGCTGGGGATAGATTGCTTCGGTAGATCTGTAAGCAGATTTACCGATTTCGCACATACCAATGCATCCATCAACACAGGTTGCGCACATACCACTCAAGGAAACAATCGAATCCTCCGTTCTGTTTTTGCTCAGGGTAGCTGCGGTTGCATTTATTTTCGAATAACTCATGTAATCCTCCTAAAGTATCCTCAAAAGTTTTATTTTACTTCAATTTTGATTTTTTTATCATTATCTTCTGTTGCCGGAACTTTAACGCAGGTACCACAGTTACCCGTGTAACCCATCCAGCATGAATAATTATCATGGACTTCAATGCATGTTGGTTGCAATGAGTTATAACATCCATTGCATAAAACCTTATCTCTGTCTGGTCCGATGCATCTCAACGTGCAAGCAGGACAAATATAAATACAAGCACCGCATTTTCTACAAACATCCGATGTCTTATCGAAAGGAGTCGTAATTTTAAGATTGTTTCCCCTGTTGACAAAACCGATAGCGCTTGCCATCATCTGCTGTTCACAAATCCTCACGCAAAGACCACAAAGAATGCAGTTATCCCATTTCGGTTTGAACCTTACCTGTTTCAGACCAAATTTTGACGCAAGATCCTGAAGCGTTTTTGATGTGGGACACTGGGCTATCAGTAATTCCAGTATGAGTTTTCTCGCTTTGACAACTCTACTGCTTGCAGTTCGGACATTGAGCCCCTGTGTTGCCGGATATGTGCACGATGTTACAAGTTTAGAATTATCACCTTTACCTATTTCAACAATACAAAGACGGCAATTGCCTCCTGGAACCAATCCCTCGTTGTAGCAAAGTGTCGGGATCTCGATACCGAGAAACTTTGCTGCGTCCAGGACACTCCAACCTTCTGGAACATCCAATTCTATACCATCTATTTTTAACTCAGGCATTTTACCTCCTCACACACCTCGATTTCATTATTTTCAGAGTCATATTCTTCACGGTAGTCGCAACGAAGACATCTATCTGCCTCTTTTTTCGCAACTTCCGGTGATATACCTTTTGTGACTTCAGCAAAAGATTTCGAGCGAACCGACGCAGGAACGTGATCCGGTTTGATAGCGTTATATTTGACTGGTTCGGCTTCAGGATCGAAGTGCACAGGAGAGGTTCTTCTATCCCTCCAAGGATACATCCTCAGTCCGTCATCCCTTAAATACCGGTCTATTGCTATGGCTGATTTTTCTCCCGCAGCAACTGCCTTTATCACGGTTGCAGCTCCGGTGGCTATATCACCACCTGCAAAAATACCAGCAATGTTCGTATTACCGTCATCATTCACAGTTATAGTGCCATCCCGCCTGGTATCAACTACAAGACCCTTGAACAATTCACGAATATCAGCAAATTCACCGATTGCAGGAATTACTGTATCGACATCTATTGTATATTCACTGCCCTCTATAGGTATCGGTTGTCTTCTGCCCTTCGTGTCAAAATCGCCAAGTTCCATTTTGATACACTCAAGCTTTTCAACCTCTCCGTTTTTACCGAGATGGATTTTTGTGGGCGCCGCCAGTAAAACAATTTTAACACCTTCCTCGATAGCCTCGTTTATCTCTTCTTCGAAAGCCGGCATTTCTTTCCGAGTTCTGCGATACACGATTGTTACTTCTTCAGCACCCAGTCTCAAAGCTGTTCTTGCAGCATCGATAGCGGTATTTCCACCACCTATTACAGCAATCCTCTTGCCGATTTCAACATTCTCGCCAAGGTTGACCTTTTCGAGGAAATCGACTCCCTGGATGACCTGATCTGCATTTTCACCGGGTATCTTTAGTTCCCTGTCTCCATACATACCTACCGCAACAAAAATCGCTTTATAACCGCTCTTCAAAAGTTCGGAAATTTTGACGTCCTCACCGACAGTAACACCATTCTTGATTTCAACACCGAGTTCTTTTATCAGTTCAATCTCGGAATTTAAAACCTCCCTGGGAAGCCTGTATGATGGAATACCTGCTACCAGCATTCCACCCGGAACATCATGGCGCTCGAAAACTGTGACCGGATAACCAAGACGTGCAAGGAAATATGCACAACCAAGCCCCCCCGGTCCGGAACCAATAACTGCAACCTTCTCACTGAATTTTTCTTTCGATACCCAGATATCAGGTTTTATATTATTCTCGATAGCATAGTCACCTATAAAACGCTTCAAAGTTCTAATTGCTAGCGGATCATCAATCTGGTTTCTCCTGCATCTTGCCATACAGGGATGATCGCAAACCCTTCCGCATATAGAAAGGAATGGATTTGTTTCACGTCCTATTCTTATAGCTTCCTCGTAATTCCCATCTGATATCATGGAGATATATCCGGGGACATCCATACCAGCGGGACATGTATTCTGACAAGGAGAAAGGAAAAGTTCCTGACAGACACCTGCATTACATTTTCTATATAAAATATGATCTTCGAATTCTTTTCTGAAGTGTTTGATCATCGAAAGTAATGGATTGGCAGCCGTCTGTCCGAGACCGCACATGGAAGCTGCTTTTATGACCTGTCCGAGTTCTTCGAGCGTATAAAGATCCTCAAGAGATGCTCTTCCATGAGTAATATCTTCAAGAATCCTGTGCATCTGCTGGGTTCCCTCACGGCAGGGCACACATTTTCCGCAGGATTCTTCCTGGAGAAAATTGGTGAAATACTTTGCCATATCCACCATGCATGTATCCTCATCCATGACGATCATTCCACCGGAACCCATTATCGAACCTTCTTTCGATAATGTATCGTAATCCACCTCCAGTTCGAATTTACTTTTCGGTATACATCCTCCGGACGGACCACCTGTCTGAATCGCCTTTATCTCCCTGTTATTTGGCGAACCTCCGCCGATCTTATAGACTACATCTTTGAGCTTAATGCCCATCGGGACTTCTACCAGTCCAGTATTTTTAACCTGTCCCACGAGGGAGAAAATCTTTGTCCCCTTACTCGTATTGGTACCAATAGAGGAGAACCAGTCGGAACCTCTTTCTATGATATGTGATACATTTGCCCATGTTTCGACGTTGTTAATATTCGTTGGTTTTCCGAACAATCCTTTTTGAGCAGGAAAAGGGGGACGCTGCTTGGGCACTCCACGCATGCTTTCAATTGAATGGATAAGAGCTGTTTCCTCCCCGCAAACGAAAGCACCAGCACCTCGTGCAATTTTTAGATCGAAATCGAAACCGGAACCGAGGATATTACTTCCCAGGAATCCATATTCTCTGGCCTGTTCAATTGCATGGATAATGTGTTTTACAGCAAGAGGATATTCGTTCCTGACATATATCCAACCCTCACTTGCACCCATCGCATAAGCTCCGATAATCATACCTTCGATTACAGAATGAGGATTACCCTCAAGAAGGCTTCTATCCATATATGCTCCGGGATCACCCTCGTCAGCATTACAGATGATATATTTGATATCACCCTTTTGTTTCCTTGTGATCTCCCATTTAACTCCCGTGGGAAATCCTGCTCCACCCCTTCCACGCAATCCAGATTTCTTTATCTCTTCCACCACCTCATCCGGTTTCATAGATAGAGCCATCGTCAACGCTTTATATCTATCCAGATTAATGTAATCCTCAATCCGGGTCGGATCGATCAATGCATTTGCACTCAAAAGACTCCTTAACTGGGATGCATAAAAGGGTATTTCAGATAAACGTGAAAACCTGTCACCATTATCAGAAAACAATAGACTCTCTGCAGCCTTATTTTCCATCACAGAGTTAACGACCGTAGCCGCATCTTCTGGTTGCAAATTGCCGTAAAATATCTCCTCAGGATAAATAATTACATTCGGCTCAGCCTCACAGAATCCATGGCAGCCTGTGATCTTCAATTGAATTTTATCCTCGAAACCCTTCACGGCTTCTCGGAATGAATCAATTAATTTTAAGGACCCACGAGCCTGTCCACAGGTACCGGAGGTTATCGAAATTAGAGGAATATTTCGATTCTTATTCAAATTATTCTTTTTAAATTGTTCAAGATCAGAAATTGATTGAAACTTACTCACCATGTCCTCCTTAAATTATTTTTAACCATTTCCGCCTTGTATTTCCCTAACCTCTGGAAATGGAAATCTAAATCAAAGGCAAGTGTTCAATCTAATTTGCACGATTTTGATTTTTAAATACACCAGTACATCAAAATTAAAATCGCTTAAAATATTAAAATTTGAACTGTACATGCAGATTCTCAACTTTGAAATGCGATTTCCATTGTTTTATCAGAGTTTAATATCAGAACCCGATCCTCTGCTAAACTCTCTCACATTCAGCGGATTCAGAGAAATTCTTTAAAACTTCAGAAACCTTCAAAGGTGTCATCTGCCCGAAATATTCACCATCGACCACCATAACCGGTCCAAGGGCACATGCACCAAGACAGTTTACGGTCTCGAGTGAAAATTTCATATCTGGAGTTGTTTCACCTGGTTTGATCCCTAAGATCTTCTTTAGGATATTTGCTATCTTTACCCCACCTCTGACGTGACATGCGGTTCCCATACAAACTGTTATTATATGTTCACCTTTTGGCGTGAAGCTGAACGCACTGTAAAAGCTTGCAACACCATATACATCTCGTAGTGGAATTTTTAAATTTTCTGCAACTATACTCATACCCTCTTCAGGCAAATAACGATATTCCTCCTGAATATCTTGAAGAGTTGGTATAAGGAATTTTCCGTTTATACTCAAGCGGCTTTTGATAAATTCACTTATGTCCACTTCAAAAACTCCTATAATAGTTTTGTATCCAAACACTACTATTATTTATTATAACGAATTTTTTTTTAATTTAAAACCCATAATTTTGCGGGAATATCAATAAATATGGGGATATCTATCAAAAAAAAATGGAGCTAATGAGGTTTAGCATAATGATAGATCTACATTTTAAAGGAGTTTCAGCCGCTGTGTAATTTATTTTCTAAGAGCTCTAAACCTTTTTTACAACTATCTACAAATAAAACAAACCACAATTAATCAATCCTACATATTTCTCAGGATGATAAATTTACCGATTTATCTTATTGGTATTTATTTTGCAGTATGATTGTCCCGAATATAATCTTTGTGTTCCGGTCTCTCCTTCACTTACAGACTGAAAAAAATTATTCTGAAAATTAAAAACAAGTCATAAACAAAATAAAATTTTGAGTCTGTAAAAAGTTTTTTAAATCATAATTGAAATTTTAAAATGAGCCTCTTGCTAGTGTTGGATACTTACAGGATTCTTTTGAAGTTATTTATCAATGGCATAAAATTTCATCAATCTAATAATTCAAAATGTTTGCAAGAGGCTCATTTGATGCAATTCAAAATTCAATCAGGGGAAAATACCTCTGCTTTTGTAAACTTTCTCTAAATTTGCAAGAGCAACTATATAAGCTCCCATCCTCAGATCAGTCTTATACTTCTCAGAAGCTTCTTTTACCCTTTTGTACGCTGTTACAATTTTTTTGTGAAGTTTGCCATCAACCTCTTCGAGTTCCCATGACTCGCTATTTTTATTCTGCAGCCATTCAAAGTAACTGACTATCACACCACCTGAATTACATAAAATATCAGGTATGACATCAATTCCCTTTTCTCTCAAGATTTTATTTCCATCCAAATCTGTCGGTCCGTTCGCACCTTCAGCAACAACTTTAACTTTCAATAAAGGTGAGGTGGTCTTGTTGATCTGGTTTTCAAGAGCTGCCGGAACGAAAATGTCAGCATCTGTACTCATGAATTCCTCATGTTTGATAGGCTTGAGTTCAGGAAAACCTTCAACAACTCCTTTTTCCTGTACATATTGTGCAAGTTTTTCAGGGTCGATATTTCCACTGTTCGAATAAGAACCGGAAACATCTTCGACTGCTACAAGTTTGGCTCCATGCTCCTTCAAGAGTCGTGCAGACCATGAACCCACATTTCCAAATCCCTGAACCATGTATTTAGCATCTTTCAAGTCGAAATTGTGATCTTTTGCCCATTCTTCTATGAGAAAGACAACTCCCTGACCTGTTGCTTTGTCCCTGCCAAGGCTTCCACCTATCTCTATTGGTTTTCCAGTTACCACATGATTGCTTCTGTGCCTTTCATGGGGTGGTAGTGTTGATTCGTAGGTATCGAGAATCCAGGACATTATTTGAGGATTCGTATTTACATCCGGTGCAGGAATATCATATTCAGGACCTATTATCGGCGAAAGAGCAAATGTAAATCGCCTCGTTATCCGTTCGAGTTCACTTTTTGAATATTTAAAGGGATCAATCTGGATACCACCTTTACCTCCTCCAAAAGGAATATTGGTAATGGCTGATTTCATGGTCATCCATGTGGCAAGGGCACGCACCTCATCAAGATCCACAGCAGGATGAAATCTCAATCCACCTTTGTACGGTCCGAGGATATCATTATGCTGAACCCTGTAACCCGTGAATATTTCTACACTACCATCATCCATCTTGACGGGGAAATGAACCACTATTTCGTTCTGGGTATTTTTTAAAATTTTATAAATGTTTGAATCTGGTTTTGACATCCTAGATGCTTCATCAAGCTGTTTCAAAACATTTTCAAACAGATTTCCGTTGTTATTCAATTGAAAACCTCCTTGAATAAAAAAAGATTTATATTCATTTCAAAATATTCATTCCTATTCATTTATAGTCCTTGCAATGCCACACACCCCAGATAGGTTTGGGAGCATTGCATCTATCCTTTTTAATACAATCCTTGCATAACCCCATAGATATTCCATCCACATCTTCGGTGTTATTTTTTATTAAATCTATCGATTCCCCTTTTTTAGATTCATTTTCTGTTAAAGCTCCCTCGAACTCTTCACAGAAGACTATCTGAACAGCTCGTTCTCTTTTATACTTACAATTTTCTGAATTTTTACAGGTAACACATAACCCGTAACGACCTTTTCCAAATAAATTCAGACCATCTGAGCTTGAATCAGATGAATTATCATTATCATCTTTTAATGATGGATGTGAGTTACGACCCATAAATTTACTTTAAACCCTATCTCAATTAATATTTTTAAATTTTAATCTCATAATCACTTCGTCAATTTACAAAGCAAATTCCATTCCAAACGATGATTATGAGAACAGGAAAGATGACCTATATGAAATTATCTTTTAATATCAGCCAGTTAACAGAGAACTGATATTTAAAGATTTATGTTTTACAGGATTTTGGATTAGAAACCGCTAATAAATATCGGGGAGTTTTTCCCCATCGGGGAGATTTTCCTCACATTTCTTATTATTACTGCTTGGACTTGAGCTTTTCCCTTAAAGTTTTTCTGTCGATTTTCAGTATTTCCGAGGCACGGGTTTTATTTCCATTTACACTGGCAAGTACATTGTTGATATATTCAAGTTCCACATCCTGTAAAGTCTTACGGAGATTTGACTTCTTGGGAGTTGTAAAGCGCATATGCGCGGGGAGGTCGGGGACATCGATCAAATCCCCGTCATTCATAACGACTATCTGTTGCATCATGTTCTCGAGTTCCCTGACATTACCGGGCCAGTAGTATTGTTTCAGTGCATTAAGTGTTTTATCGGAAAATTGCGGGGTCTTTTTCCCAAACTCTCTCGAGAATTTGGAAACGAAATATGTTGCGAGTATAATGATATCTTGTTCCCTTTCCCTTAATGGCGGTATAGCCAGGGTAATGACGTTCAAACGATAAAAGAGGTCCTCCCTGAAAGCACCTTTGTCGATCAGCTTTAAAAGATCCTTGTTAGTCGCTGCAAGTATCCTTACATTGACTTTCTGAGTTCGATTACTCCCAATCATACAGATTTCTTTATCCTGCAATACTCGTAAAAGCTTCACCTGCATGGAAAAACTGGTTTCGCTTATCTCATCAAGAAAAATAGAACCCCCTTCTGCAGATTGAAAGAAACCTGCTCTCGTCTCGGTTGCACCCGTAAATGCACCTTTGATATAACCGAAGAGTTCGCTTTCCAATAAACCTTCAGGAATTCCTCCGCAATTTATAGGAACAAAAGGTGCTGATGCGCGGGGGCTGTTATAATGAATTGCTCGGGCTATGAGTTCTTTGCCTGTTCCGCTCTCACCCGTAATCAGTACTGTTGCTGAAGTTGATGATGCCTTTTTTATAGCTTTGAAAACCTTTTGAATCGCTTTGGATTCTCCAATCAAGCCATATTGATTGGCCACTTTATTGTCTTTTTGTGTTTGACCTAGAAGCCGCATATGAAGCTTGCTCAGGCACCTTTCAACCGCTGTTAAAAGCTCATCATCCGTAAATGGCTTTGCAAGGTATTCGTCCGCTCCTATTTTTATGGCATCAACTGCACCACTTATGGTTGCATAACCTGTTATCATCATAACTTCTGTACTTTTCAGGTTTTCACGTACATATCTGACCAGATCCAATCCACTCACATCCGGCATTTTGAAGTCGGTCACCACAAGATCTATCGAATTCTCTTCCAGAATTTTCATGGCTTCCCCGACACTTAGTGCTATATATACCCGGTAACCATGTGCGTCAAGATTTCGTTTTATGACCTCCAGGGTATCAGGAGCGTCATCCACAACCAGGATGCTTTCTTTATCGGGTAAAGAATCCACTTTATTCTCCTAATGGTTATTTTTAATCTTTTTTATGGGAAGTCTAATCTCGAACCGGCTACCTTTTTTGATTTCACTTTTTACGGTTATAGAACCTCCATGTGAAGAGACAATTCCATGGACAACCGAAAGACCCAATCCTGTTCCATATTTCGTTCCCTTTGTCGTGAAGAAAGGCAAAAATATCTGGTTTTTGATCTTTTCATCCATGCCGATACCATTATCCTCTATTATTAAATGCACAAATTCGGGAGAGTACTTTGTCTCGATTGTCAGTTTACCCCCATCTTTCAAAGCCTGAACTGAATTAACTATCAGGTTGATAAATACCTGGCTCATCTGGGTTGGATCTGCTGGGATTTTTGGCAGGTCATGAGCCAATAAACATTTCAACTCTATATTTTCCTTCACGCACCTGGCTTCAAAAAAGGGCAAGCCCTCTTCGATTGTTCGATTAAGATCGATATATGTTATTTTAGGGGGCGTTTGACGTGCGAAGACCATCAATTTACGGATAATTGTTCTCGCATGCAGCGCAGAATTAATGATTTTCTCGAGATCATGATTAATCTGATCCGAAAGATCAGGGGTTTTTTGAGCAAGCTGTGAAAAACCGAGAATATTCCCGAGTGGTTCGTTTAATTCATGAGCAACTGCTGCTGAAAGTTGACCTATCGTAGCCAGCCTGTCTGCATGTTTCAATTGCTCGTTCAACCTCTTTTTATCCTCTTCGATCTGCTTCCTTTCAATAATGAAAGCGATTTGACGCGCTATCTGATTGATCAGGTTGCGCTCCTCCTTTAAAAATGGTCCCTCATCACGGACTGGTTTATCCTGGGAGTATGCTACTTCAATATAACCTCGAATTTTATCCTTGACAACAATATCAGCTTTTTGCTTTTGCCAGCTATTTTGAAACTCACATGTTGAATATAATGATTCATCGAAAGAAATCTGACATTCGGTAATTTCCGGAAATTGCCATGCGGGAGGCAATATTCTGACGATTTCATTTAACATGTCCTCCACTGGCAAATTAAAACGTTCTGTTATCTTGGCTATGCCATGCATACATGTGAGTTCCTTCACCCTCTCTTTCAAAGCTGCATGTTCGCTCTGTGTTACAAGGGTTATACCAAGTGTTTCTGCAATTTCTTCAAAAAACCTGATGTTCTGATAGTTAAAATGAAATGGATTCTTTTTCTTGAGATATATCAAACCTACAAGCTTGCCAGCAAATACCAGGGGTATGATCGCAAGTGACCTTTGCATGTCTTTCAAATCGAGATCTGTTGAATTATTTTTATTTTCATATATAAATTCACTGTTTGAAAGGTCATAGCACCAAAAGCTCCCGTGACTGGAAGAATATGTAAAGCATTTCGTGTCGGGCATGTCAAAAATTTCTTTACACAATTTCTTTATGTCAACCTCCTCCGGATTCACACTTATATCGAGATCCTCGCAAATTTGAGCAGATTTTGATTCGAATCTAAACTTTGATCCTGAATTGTTTGATAAAAAACAGAGCTGAAATACATCACCCTCTTTAAAACAAAGCTCCACAATATCGGTTTCTGTAAAATCCAGAATTATTTTTGAGATTTCCTCGAGAAATTCGACCCTTGTTAACCCACTCCTGGCAAAATGAAGTATTTTATGACGTAGTTTCTTCTGGTCTGAATAAACCCCAACCTTATATTTTTCTTCATTTTTTTTCATCGATAGATATTATAGGTCAACATCATATAAACTATCAACTAACGGAAAAAAAATTATTAACCATTAATTTGATTAAAGCATTGGTTTTACCTATAATTGTTCCCAGTAAAAGTTGGATGAAAAACAACCTGATTTATTGAAGAGCTAAATTCTCTTTCAGCAGCTATATGACAGATAAAATTTACCTTATTGACGGAGCGGGATACATCTTCAGGGCTTATTATGCTCTCCAGAGGATGAATCTGAGGGCGAGTTCCGGTTTGCCCACCGGAGCTATCCACGGATTTGCAAACATGCTCCTCAAACTCATAGAAGATGCAAAACCAGAATATCTTGCGGTAATTTTCGACCTGCCTGGTCCAACCTTCAGGAACGAAATCTATAAGGAATACAAGGCTAACAGGGTCGAACCGCCGGAAGATCTCGTCCCGCAATTCTCCTATATCGGAAAACTGGTCGATGCGTTGAATATCAAAAAATATGATCGCGATGGTTACGAGGCTGACGATATCATCGCCACAATCGCAAAAAGGTGTGAAAGAGCTGGTCTGGAGGTGGTTATAGTCTCAGGCGACAAGGACATGTGCCAGCTCATTTCCGACAGGATCAAGATGCTCGATACGATGAAGGGATCTGAACTTATCGATTCAAAAAAAGTCGAAGAAAAATGGGGCGTACCACCCGATAAATTCACCGAACTTCAGGGTTTGATGGGTGATTCTTCAGACAATATCCCCGGCATTCCGGGTATTGGTCCAAAGACTGCTTCAAAACTCATCTCCCAATTCGGGAGCATAGAAAACCTGCTGACCAATATCGACAAGCTCAAAGGCAAACAAAGAGAATCCGTCGAAAAATATTACGAGCAGGCGATCTTGAGCAGAAGACTTGCCGAGATGAAGGAAATTGAGGATTTCGAATTTGATCTTGAAGAAATTGCAATCAAAAAACCACACCTGGATATCCTGATACCCCTCCTGAAAGAACTGGAACTTCAAAGAGTTCTTTCAAAGTTCGTCGAGGAGGAAGAAAGAAAACTCGATTACAGGACAATATACGATAACGAAGAATTCGACGACTTTTTTAAAGAATTGAAAATTCAAAAATCCTTTTGCATAGATACGGAAACCACATCGGAACTGCCTTTAAAAGCTGAACTTGTGGGCATTTCTTTCTCATGGAAAAAAGACTGTGGATTTTATATCCCTGTGGGTCATATCAGCGAAGTCCTTTCAAAAAAACAGCTCCCACTCGATTTTGTTCTCCAGAAACTGAAACCCGTTCTCGAATCGTCTGAATATAAAAAAATCGGTCAGAATATCAAATACGATTATATCGTCTTCAGGAATTACGAGATCGACATGAAGGGCATAGATTTCGACACCATGCTTGCATCATATGTCATGAATCCGGAAAAACGACAGCATAACCTCGATTCTCTCGCTCTCGAGCACCTGGATCATAATATGATCCATTTCAAGGATCTCGTCAGCAAAAAGACCGGCAAAAAAACATTTGCCGAAGTCGATATTGAAACTGCATCAACCTATTCATGCGAAGATGCGGATATTACCCTCCAGTTGAAAGAGAGATTCGATCCTCAAATCGAAAAGAAAGGCTTTGAAAAACTCTATCGGAAACTGGAACTTCCACTGATTGAAGTCCTTGCGGAGATGGAGATCACGGGAATCAAGATTGACTTCGGAATCTTCAGGGAACTGAAAACAGATATTACGTCAAAATCCGAGATTCTGGAAAAACAGATCTATGAGACCGCAGGATTGACATTCAACATTAATTCTCCCCAGCAGCTTGCAGATGTCCTTTTCAATAACCTCAACCTTCCAGTTATCCGAAAATCGAAAACGGGTCCATCGACCGATTTCAAAGTCCTGAAGCAGCTCTCTTCCATGCATCCTGTTCCCGACATGATCCTCGAATACAGGAGCCATTCCAAGATTTTATCGACTTATATCAACGCACTTCCCGGGCTTGCCCACCCGCAAACAAGGAGGATTCATACATCATTCAACCAGACCGTCACGGCAACAGGGAGGCTTTCATCGAGCGATCCGAACATGCAGAACATACCTATAAGGACACCCGATGGAAGAAAGATCAGGCGCGGGTTCATCCCCGAAACCGGATGTAAATTCATATCCGCTGATTATTCCCAGATCGAGCTTAGGATCTTGGCTCATATAACGCAGGACAAGGAGCTGATCGATGCATATAATAATGGTTTGGACGTCCATGCAAGAACAGCGTCCGCACTTTTCGGTGTGCCGGAAGATCAGGTCACGTCCCAGATGCGTGATAATGCCAAGACCGTCAACTTCGGCATCATTTACGGCATGTCCGCTTTTCGTCTCAACAACGAGCTTGGCGTTCCCATGCAGGAGGCACAGCGTTATGTGGATGAATACTTCAAGAAATACGCAGGTGTGAGTCAGTACATAGAAATTACCAAGGAATTCGCGAGAAAGCACGGTTACGTGGAAACCCTCATGGGCAGGCGAAGGTACACTCCCGAGATCAACAGCAAGAACTATAATATTCGTGAAGGTGCGGGTCGTGAAGCGGTTAACACGACCATACAGGGCACAGCAGCCGATCTCATCAAGGTTGCAATGCTCAATATCTATAAAAAGCTGAAGGCGGAGAACAAAGCCAACCGCATGCTTCTCCAGGTACACGACGAACTCCTCTTCGAGGTCCCAGAGGATGAGGTCGAATCCATGAAATCCATGATCAAAGAAGAGATGGAATCGGCTATACAACTCAGTATCCCCCTGAAGGTGAGTATAGGTGTCGGGGATAATTGGGATGAGGCGCATTGAGTGTCTGAATCACGGATGAGAGCGGATGACACGGATTTCACGGATGATTATGTATTAAATAATATTTTTGTGGTTTCGTACTCGATTTCTTAAGCTGTTATATTTTTGTGTTTTTCAAAAATTCTTTTGAATGTTGTATCCGCATAATTAGCAATTCCACCTTTACAAACTAACATTTTTCAATTAAATAAATATATTTTTTGCTATAAATTAAAACATTGTATTAAATTTATTTATATGATAAAATTAATAAATAATAATAACCATATTTTGGAGGTAAGGATGAATGAACAAAGTGAAATTAAAGAACCATTAAAGGATTTTATATTAAATAATCCAGAATTTGAAAAATTAGAAAATGTAATTCAAGAATTTAATATTTTTGAAACACTCGGATCTACATATTCTGAACTCAAACACTCAAATGTACTTGCATGGTTATTGAATCCTAATGAAAACCATGGACTTCAAAGTTATTTTTTAAAACAGTTCTTTAAATCTGTTATGCTAGAAAACAGCAAATCTGACATATCATTTTTCGACTTCGAGCTTTTTGATTATTCAAGCGTTGAGGTAAGGAGAGAGTGGAAAAATATCGATTTATTAGTTGTTATCAAAGAAAAAGACAAAAAAATTGTTGTTGTAATTGAAAATAAAATCAAAGCTTCTGAGCATAGCGACCAACTAAAACGATATTGGGAAACTATTGAAAGAGAAAAAGAGTTTCAAGATAACAATGTTGTTAAACTATTTGTTTTTCTGACTCCAGAAAAATTAAAACCATCTGATGAAAATGAAATTTGGATACCATTTAACTATGAACCAATATCTGAGATTATTCAGAATATTATAGATCATAAGATAGACACTCTCAGTTCAAGTATTTCCTTCTACTTAACACAATACAACACAATTTTAAGGAGGTATGTTGTGGGTAATTCGGATGTAGAACAAATTGCAGTCAAAATCTACAAAAAGCATAAAAAGGCTTTGGATTATATCTTCAAAGTCAAACCGGACATTGATAGAGAGTTGAATGATCTTTTTCAAGATGAGTTGAAGAATAATAATGAAATTATAATCTTTGAAGACGATTCAAAAGCAAAAAATTGGATTCACTTTTCAACTAAAACTATCGACGGAAAAGTTAAGCATAATGGAGAAGGTTGGTTGAAATCAAACCGAATTTTATGTTTTGAAATTTATATATTTTGCAATGAAAAAAAAGTAGATTTAAGTCTATATATTGGACCAGGTAATGAGGATGATCGTAAAAAATTAAAAAACTTTTTTGAAAAGGATCCTGACTTATTTAAACTTGCTAAAAGAAAGTTTTTTAAATGGCATAAAGTATATCAGACACCATTGTTAGAAAAAAAAGATTTTAATAAATACGAAGAAGAACAGGATGATAAAGCATTGAAGGAAGAAGCTGTTTCAAATCTAAAAACATTCTTGGAAAAAGATTTAATCAAAATAAATGATTATTTTAGTGATTTTTTTGAGAGATAAGAGTTAAAATTAAATTTTAGAACATATCCAAACATTATATGATGCATCAAAAAACTAGAAATAAATAACAGAGAGTCTGAGTCACGGATAAACGCGGATGACACGGATTTCACGGATGATAATGAAGAATATGATTTGTGATAAAATTTCACAAAATTGTTGTTATAAATTACATTTATTTTGATGATATGAGCATGATGTTGATATCTCTTATCCGTGGTCTTCATTGAAATCAGCAGCAATCCGTGATTCTGACACACAAATAATGAACAATTAAAGAGATTGAATTGAGTTTAAAATACAAGAATTGACAGAAAAAATCATAGGTTGTGCCATGCGTGTTCATTCATATTTGGGCAACGGCTTTCAGGAAGTGATTTATCAACGATGCTTAGAGATCGAATTTCAAAAGGTCGGTTTGGAATTCAACAGAGAATATGAAAAAGTGATTTTTTATCATGATAAAAAGGTTGGTAAGAGAAGAGTCGATTTTATTGTCGAAAACAAGATATTAGTTGAATTAAAAGCAATTTCGGAATTGGACGAGATAACACATGCTCAAATGTTGAATTATCTCAAAGCTTTCAAAATGGAAATTGGTCTGTTAATCAATTTCGGTAAAACCAAGCTGGAGTTTAAAAGGTTTGATTTGACATAGCAGCAAGTCTGAATCACGGATTGACACAGATGACACTGATTTCACGGATGATTATATATCAAGCAGTATTTTTGGTTTTCATACTTAATTTAATTCATTGTTATATTTCGAAATATTATTGAAAGTTTATTTTATCCGTGTCATCATTGAAATCTGCGTTTATCCTTGATTCAAACATTTAATTTATAAGCAGGAAATATTATGAAAAACAAAACTGACATCATCCAGCAGATCAAAAAAAGCGGAGCAGATTTTGCCGGTGCCTGCCCTTTCAGCGAAGATATCCAAAAGTTGTTTAATGTGAACTCACCGTTGATGATTAATATTGTTAAAGATAAATTCAAAGAGAATGAGAAATTTCGCTCAATTATTGTAGCTGGTATGCATATTGAAGATCCTTATCTCGATGCATGGACATACCTCGATAATAGAAATCCCATGTCCTTAGCAAATCAGTATCTTGGTCAAATCCTGTCCAACACATGTGTCCGGTTAGAGCGGGAAGGTTATCATTCCGTCCCCCTGCTTTACAGCTCGTTATACCTCAAGGATGCCGCATGCCACGCAAAACTTGGAGTTATCGGGAAGAACAACCTGCTGGTAACGCCGGAATTCGGACCCCGGATTCGCCTGCGTGCACTACTGACCGAAGCGGAAGTTCCTATCGAGGACAAGGAACTGGTAAATCCCTGCGGTGATTGCGATGCCCCATGCATCAAGGCTTGTCCTGTGAACGCTTTCGCTTCAGGTAAATATGACAGGGATACTTGCTACGAGTATGCTAAAAACAACCTGAAAAAAGTAAGCAGCCATACTTATCTTTGGTGCAGGGAATGCGAACTGGCTTGTCCGGTGGGGAATTAAATAAGCTTAAATTATTCTTTGTCGTTTTAATTTCTGAAGCTCTGTTTTCTTAAAATCTAAATCATAAAGATGCTCAAGCATATGCTCAGTAATATCTATCGCAATTTTTATTTCTTCTTCTGAAGGTTTTTCTAACTCATGTAAAGCTTCATTTCCTAAAAATCTTAGCTCATGTAAAATATCAGCTTTATAATGTCCTAAATGACCATTAATTTCCAATCCATTTATCTTGTCTTTTAAAGTATTATCTGCAATACCTAAATTCACACAGATTCCTTCTATTATTGCCCTAATTCCAGCTACACAAAGAGTGAAAATACTCATGTTATACGAATCTATGATTTCATTGTAAATTCTATCAAGTACTTCTGGAACTTTTAAAAAACTCTTCTTTTGTCTAGAATTTTCTTCTCTTTCAGGATAATAAATTTCAACAGGTATTAAGTGATAACTGGAATCTAAGTCTGATTCACTACAAAGGAAAGTTTCTTTAATTGTCACAGAAAAACATTTTGAACAGAATAATATTTTCCATTCAAAATCAGCAAAATCAACTGGTAAATTAGAATAATCACTTGAATCTATATGTTTTTTAAACTGAGAAACAATGTAATGATCTTTATAACCTTTACATTGGTTACAGTATGCTTTTTCCTTTGAATTCATAGCATATTACTTTCCAATCGATTTCTCAATCCTATTATTGTCAAACCAACAACATCTTTCTCTTTTTCGTCCCACCTAACAATAAGACCATCACCAATATCATGACCAACAGCTTTTTTGGGTTTCCCAACTGAAATGTACAATACATCAGCTTCCTCATCATAATCCCAAACTAAGTTTGGCTTGCCTTTTAATATTTTCAAAGCTTCCATTTAATAACCCTCCCTTTGGAGTAGGAAGTTGTAAAATATGCAGTCAATACAAATCCATCATATTTATTAATCTCTTTATATATTACAACAAGGTATTTATGTGTCAACGGTGTCTTTGGGAAATAACGTATTGCTAATAATTCTCCGTAATCACCTTTCTGTATCAATTCCGGATCAGTAATTGTTTTAAAAACCTTTTCTTTTTGATTTTTCATTTCAGGGTGTCGAGTAATTATATGAATCCATCTTTCCTCTGTCAATCTGATTTTGACATTATTTTTTGCAATATAATAATTCATATAATCTCACCCTCATTTTGGCTTATTGATCTTATCTTTGAGCTTGATAAGCTCTTCCAATGCTTGCAATGGTGTGAGATTGTTTGTGTCGAGTTCTGAAATGAGTTTGATGACGGGATCCTTCATGTCAGAAAATAGGGACAACTGCTTGGCTTTCGGTTCCGGAGATTTTTCCCTTGTCCTTCTCCCCTTCCGGATTTTTCCTGCGATCATCTTCTGGTCTTTGTTCTCGAGATCATTTAGAACCTCACGGGCACGCTTTATCACCTCATCGGGTAATCCTGCAAGCCGGGCAACTTCCACGCCATAGCTTCTATCGACACTTCCTTCGATCACCTTGTACAAAAAGATGATCTCCTCGTTCCATTCCCGTATCGCCATGCTCATGTTCTTCACTCCCGGAAGCAGTTTCACTATCTCCGCAAGCTCATGATAATGGGTCGCAAAAAGGGTCTTCGCCCGGAGATTGTCGTGGTTGTGAATATACTCCACAACCGCCCAGGCAATGCTGAGTCCGTCATAAGTGCTGGTTCCCCTTCCGATTTCATCGAGGATAATCAGGCTCTTGCTCGTAGCATTATTCAGGATGTTGGCTGTTTCGTTCATTTCCACCATGAATGTGCTCAGTCCACGCACGAGATAATCCGATGCTCCAACGCGAGTGAATATCCGGTCAACAATGCCGATTTCCGCTTCTTTTGCCGGTACAAAGCTCCCGATCTGTGCAAGGAGTACAATAAGCGCAACCTGGCGGATATAGGTCGATTTCCCTGCCATGTTCGGACCTGTGATAATTATCATGCTCTTGTCATGTGTATCGAGCAAAAGGTCGTTAGGAACAAATTTCATGCCGAAGGTCAGCCGCTCGATCACCGGATGACGACCCTCGACAATATTTATCCGATCGGAATCATTGATAGAAGGCTTCCGCCAGTTATTGGATGCCGCCGCTTTTGCAAAGGATGACAGCACATCTATCCTGGCAAGTATCCGCGCCGATTCCTGTATCCGTCTCGATTCCTGACCTATCTGCCTTCGAATCTTACAGAATATCTCATATTCGACCTCGAAAAGGCGCTCCTGTGCGTTCAGCACCTGCTCCTCATATTCCTTCAACTCAGGTGTTATAAACCTCTCAGCATTGACAAGGGTCTGCTTCCTGATGTAATCATCGGGAACTTTCGAAAGATTTGTCCTGGATATCTCGATAAAATAACCGAACACCTTGTTATACTTGACCTTAAGGTTACTTATCCCCGTTTTTGCTCGCTCCTTTTCCTCCATGTTAGATATGAATGTCTTGCCTTCGGTCGTTATCTTCCTGAGTCTGTCAAGCTCTTCATCGAAGCCTGACCTGATCAATCCTCCATCCCTGATAGATAAGGGAGCATCCTCGATAATGGTCTTCTCGATCAATTCTGATACATCTGATGCTTCATCCAGGTTTTGAACGAGTTCTTTTAAAGGTCCAGATTCTGTTTTATATATTACATCCTTGATAGGTGGAATAGATTTCAAAGAATTTTTGAGTGCGATAATATCCCTGGCATTTGCGGTCTCGAGGCTTATCTTGGATATGATCCTCTCCATATCCCAGATATTCTCTAAAGATGAGTCGATTCCCCTTAAAAGTGCATAAACATTGCGGATACATTCAACCATTTCGAGCCGCCTGTTTATCTCGTTCAAATCGAGAAGTGGGTTGACAAGCCAGTTGCGGATCAACCTCTTACCCATTGCAGTCTTCGTGTAATCGGTTATCTGTAACAGGGTGCCATTCTTGCCCCCGTCAGCGCTATTTTTGAGGATCTCCAGGTTCTTCAGTGTAGAAGGATCGATTACCATGTTTTCAGACAGGCTGTAATATTTCAGGGTGTTGATATGCTCGAGTGCTGATTTCTGGGTCTCGGCAAGGTAGCTTATTGTTGCTCCTCCGGCAGAAATAAGAGTGCTTTTTTCCCCGAAACCAAAACCGTCTAAAGATAAAACGTTAAAGTGTTCCTTTAACGTATTTTCCGCCTGATCTTTTGTGAACCACCAGTCATCGCGTTTGGTAACAAGAAGGATGGATTCCGATGAATAGATCTCCTTCATATCCTTTTGCTCGGAAACTGAAACAGGTATCAATATCTCCTTCGGCTCGAGGCGGTTGATTTCCGTTTTCAGGTTAAATTTTGCATCTTTTCCCTCGAATGTTGTGCCCCTGAACTCTCCCGTTGCAAGGTCAACAATCGCGAACCCGTATTCGTCCTTGCCTGGATAAACGCATGCCAGGTATGTATTCTCAGATTTGATGTCCGTTCCCGAACGTATCAATGTGCTTGCAGTAACTACCCTTACTATCTCGCGACGGACAATCCCCTTCGCTTTTTTGGGATCCTCCACCTGCTCGCAGATGGCAACAGTGAAACCGCTGTCAACCATCTTCTCCAGGTAACGATCAAGGGCATGATAAGGTATCCCGCAGAGGGGTATCTTCTCTCCCTCCCCTTTCGCACGGGATGTAAGGGCTATGCCGAGAACTTTGGACGCAACTTTCGCATCCTCGGAAAACATCTCGTAGAAATCACCCATCCTGAAAAAGAGGATGGAATCGGGATACTCCTTCTTTATCCGATAATACTGCTTCATCATCGGAGTTGTGGAATTCATCAGGCCCCTTCTTCCAATCCCTTTACAAATGAATCCCAGCTCTTGCAGTGGGGGCATCGCCAGAAAAACCAGCTGCTCTTGTAGCGGCAGTTAGAGCAGATATAACTCTTCTCGTCAAGGATATCGCTTTTCAGGATTACCATGTGGGATGTATAGGCTTTTTCCAGCTGATCCGTATTGAAATAAAGCTCTGTCAGCCTCTTGAGCGCAGGAAAATAATTCTTGTTCTTGTCAAGAATCTTCTCGTAAACATACTCGGCATCCTTGTTCATCTTATAACTCGTGTAATATTCCGCCAGATGCATCAAGGTTGGAATATCATCAGGAGCCTTTTCGAGGATTTCGTAATGGAGCCGGATCAGCTTTTCAGAAGGCTTTTCAGTACCCTCGGAATATATTTTCTCGAATTTATCGTGAAGAAGAAATGAGAGCTTGGGGTTCTGTTCAAGGGCTTTTTTAAATACCTTTTCGGCTTCTTCATCCTTTTCCTTCTGGATGTAGGCATCGCCCATGTAAATGTATGGGAGAAAACAGGTTTTGTCGAATTTTATTGCCTGTTTGAAACATTTCATAGCATCGGAAAATCTGCCGTCGTCAAGGTATTCCCTGCCAATGCGGGATTTGAGATAAGCCGCAACCTTGTAATCTTTCGAGTTGGTCAGCTTGAGAAGTTTTATCTCAGTCTCGAAAGCCGATTCCCAGTCGTGTGAATCCTCGAACAGTTCGCGTAAATATTCAAGGCAGACCGTGTTATGGCGGTCTATTTTCAGCACTTTGTTGAACGCGAGAATGCCCCTGTCGATAAATCCTGCGGACTTGTAATCCAGACCGAGGGAAAAATATGTCTGGCTCCTTAAAACCCTCTCCAGTTGGGGCTTTGCGAGGATTCCCTGGTGAATTTTGATCGCTTTCTCGAACTGACCTCTCGACCTGTAAAGATTACCAAGGGTCAAAAGGAGGTAGAGCTTGTCCGGTGAACCTTTGCAAAGCACTTCCAGAAGCCTGATTGCAGTATCGAAATCATTGCGAGCAACGAGCTCCATCGCCTGAAGGTAATACTTGAGGTCTCCGTCATCGATTGAAGATACTGCCTTTTTGACGGGCTTGAGAAAATGTCCGAGAATAATCCCGATGCAAAGGATAATTACGATGCAGCAGATAAATATAATGACTTCTAGCATAATAAAAATGACCAAAAGATAAATTTTGAGATTATCATAAATGCGATATTTTTTCAACCGGAAATGGATTTTGGCGTGTTCGATCCAAAATTGGCATGTGTGATCGATTGAAACAGGACAATTCGATTCAAATGCGGGAAATAAAAGGGTCTATATGAGACATTATAAGTATATTGCGAGACAAAAGGGGGGCAAAAGACGACAATTCGATAAAAATATGGGACAGGGGGGGGAAAT
>Ga0272441_10002048_pt1 | contig 41792 bp, 37 predicted proteins | sample SSMProp6N_FD_193582 | JGI IMG/M metagenome (GOLD analysis project Ga0272441, IMG submission 193582) | Marine sediment archaeal communities from Little Sippewissett salt marsh, Falmouth, MA, United States - SSM-Prop-6N | ecosystem: Environmental > Aquatic > Marine > Wetlands > Sediment ...
CCAATGCACGCCGCAGCGCATCTTCAATTATTTGTACAGACATGAGAACCACACAGATCGCTGTATTATTAGTACCTGTATGGAATATGGGTGGAACACGGTCCACCGTGGGCATACAGACACTATCAGATATATAAACCTCACCCCCGCCATATAAAATGCCTTCCATTGAGGTATCCAAAAAATATGATGTAAAATTTAATTTAAAAGATTATGACGCGAATAATCCCCGCATTCAATAATCCAACATGATTAATCATTGCCATATGACAATACATATTGCATAACAAATGTCAGACAAAAATGAGAGGGGGAGGAGATACCTCAGCGCCGCCGGTAGACCAGATAGCCCGCACCAAATCCTGCGAGAATGACAAAGATGAACATCCATGCATCAGAAGGGTCTGTCTCCTTCCCTGCTTCTTTAAATGTGAAGAACGAGATTTCTCCATTCTCTCCGGCAGCAGCAAACCCGTCATCCGCGGTAACAAATGCGCGGACAGGAGTTTCACCAAACCATTGCATCCAGTCTTCCTCTCCCTCTGGCGAGACACCAAGCACCAGGTAGCGGGGTTCGCCGTTCACGAGGTCGGCATCATAGCCCAGAAGGTAGTAGCCTCCGCCGGGCGCCGCATCGGCGTAATAGATCAACTCTGTACGTTTCGGATAGGAAAACACCTGTTCTGCCGCTCCCATTTCATTCAGAATGATGACTGCCGCCTCATCGGTCGTAGTAAGAGCAGAAGCGATAAATCCTCCTTCCGGGAGGGGGTTGATGTTCAACACGTAGCCAATGCCCTCATCACCATACCGTTCTTCACAGACCACCGCACCAGTGTCATCCAGGCACATGACAAGCCCTGCGGGGTTGGAAGAGGCAATGAACGGTGAGGCATACCCGGCAACAACAAAACCACCATCGACGGCCTTCACTGATTGAAACTTTGCCTGACCGGCACCAGAGCCATCCGCATAGGTCCTGTTCCAGAGCGCGTTTCCGTCTGCATCCACCCGGTAGACGATCGGGTTGAAGTAGTTTGTCGCTACAATGACCCCGCCACCGGGCGCCGCATCGATTGATGCCACCTCTCCATATGGGACATGCCACGTCCAGCAGATTTCTCCTTCCGGACTGATGCCATAAAAATCATGGGTATCGGTAAAGACCGTGTAGCCCTGTGCATCTTCCTGGATGTAACGGATAACGGATGCATTTCCAAGAGAAGGCGTCATATTTCCGGTGACCGTCCCGTTCTCTGCAAGCGACCAGATAACAGGTTGTTCGTCCATGACACCGATTGCAATATATCCTGAGGCAGCAGGGGATGCGATGAAGGCTGTAATCTCATCTGCATCGTCTATTGCGACCGTCTGGTTCAGTTCAGGGGGTTGTATGGCTGCAGCAGACCCACAAATCAGGAACAGGGTCATGCAGAACAGCAGTAACCCTCGTACATTCACACTCATTATGAGAATGGTTGTCTGCGATTTGTTAATAGTATTCTCTCTTTCCCGCTGTCACCACTGCTGGATATACTCCTTTGGCCATCGCGTGGGAGGGGAGAGAGGGGGCCGGGCACCCGGCCGGCAGGGTGAATTAAGCCGTTGACGTGCACACCCTACGGCATCCTCTCTTCGATTCGTTTCAGGACGGCCCTGATCTCGCGGAGTTCCTGCAGTACGGCCGTATCGGTCACCTGACCCCCGGAGGGAACAGGTTGAACAGCCCCGGTCTGTGCCGGTATCTCCGCTCCGGTGACCGCCGCAACGGGGTGGCCGGTCCGCACAAAGTCCATGATCGTCGCACGGAGGGGTTCGGGGTCCCGGATGCCCTGCAGTTTGATCTCTGCCATCTGGTTTGCCGAGTAGCCGGCGGTCTGGATGCGCAGGTTGGAGATCCCAAAAAGCCGCATCAGCGGGCCCTGGATGATGTCGACATTGGTGATCCGGTTATAGGGGACGATGCCGGTCTGTTTCCAGAGGACCCCACGGGCCCAGGTCATCTCGGTTGCAGTCAGGAGGTAGCGGACCGTTCCATAGTACAGGACTGCCCAGACCCCTCCGATAATGGCCAGCAGGAGAAAGATCCCTGCCATTACAAGAAGCGCAGCGCCTCCCTCATCCAGCATGGCCATCGCCATAAAGCCAAAGAAGAACGCGGGGATCAGCATGCTCAGGGCGGTCACGATGATCAGATACGGGCGAAAGGCGGAGTCGGGGATAAACGGGGCATCGATCTCAACAGACATGCATATTCTGTCTTTCTGGAAGGTGATGATGATTACCCCTCATCCGGATGGATCACCCATATATCTGTTCAGTCACGCTTTGCGCGGACCGGGTATCCTTTCGGAAACAAACCACTCATGCCTCCGGATGCAGAATAAATACTATGGCAGGGATCCTCTCACGGATACGCGGATGGATGAGCGGGGGCACACAGGCTGCGGACAGCACCTACCGGCCGGAGATCGACTGTATCGTGGACACCGCATCGGTGGTCTGCCGGGAGACCACACCCTCAGGCGAGGTGCGTCCGGAATTTCAGGATGCACTCTCCCGGGTCCGGACATTCTGGAGAACGGCCGCAGCAGCGCGGGACAAGGAAGACCTCCTCATGCTTCTCGCGGGCCACGTCCGGGAATACCCACAGGAGAGTCTGCGACAGATGATGGTGAACTTTGAGCGCAAGACGCGTGACATCCCCGCCGATTATCGTGAGCCTCTCCTCCGTGCCGTCCATGAGGAGATCTTTGATACCCATCACCGCCTCCTGCGTGCGGCAGCGGAGAGCGGGGAGCGGAACTGGCGGACCACCTCGCTTCGGCCCGGATGTGCCGACTACTGCCGGATGGTGCAGCAGGCGACCACAATAAAGGCAGAGGAGAAGGACCCGGGCATCCTCTCCCTGCACTACGCGCTCGCCTGCTATGCGATGTTCGTGGAAGACGGGCCCGGGCACCCGGTGGGGACCCCCTTCCCCGGAGGGCTCGGAGTCGAACAGGACGGGCGGGTCTGCTACTGTCCGGTGCGCGACCATGCAGACGACGTGCCGTTTGCGCTCTGCCCCTTCTGTCCTGCGGTCCAGACGACCGGGGTGCACCTCATCCGTGACCCGAAAGAGCGGGACCGGATACAAAAACAGGGATATATCGATAATTACTTTACGAATTTCAAGGGATGAATGCGTTTTTCAGGCGAAGAACGCGACCACGATACCCGCCACAACAATGATCACGCCCGACCAGGCAGCGGTCGGCAAAATGCCCAGGAATCCCCCACAGACGAGGACGAGACCCGCTCCTGCAATCAGGTAGCCGGCCCGCCGCATCCGCCCCGGGTCGTTTACGGGTTCCTGTGCTGCACCGGGTACGCCCGCATCTGCGCCCCCGGACGGGGAGCCACGGCGTTGCATCCGGAAGAACGGTTCAGACCAGTCCTCCGCCCTCTGCTGCCGGGTGCGGCGGAAGGGTGACCACGCCTCCCCGCCGCCACTCTCTTCCATCAGGTTGATCCGGACGAGCAGGTTGCCCCTCTGTGCCCCCCGCCGGTAACCGAGACCTTTCAGGCGGAGGACGACGTGCCCGTCGATATGAGCCGGAACCGTGAAGGTGACCAGACTCCCTTCGAGATGGATCTCCTTCTTTTTGCCGAGTTCATCCCGGGTTACCCAGATTGCATATTCACGGTCCAGTCCTTCACCCATCGTCGTTGCGCCTCCGTCCCTGCCACGGTTTGTATTCTTTTCCCTTCCGGTGCGCAAGGTATTATGCATTTCTGTACGCCTCAGCCACAGGTGGCGCGAGCCCCCCCGTCCTGCGGCACACCCGGCGGTAACTCAGACCAAAGAGAATCCTTTTATTATTTTCCCGCTGTATCAATTGAATAATCAGGTGCAAGGGACTAAAATGGTGCCGCCCACCCCTCCCGGGAGAAGGGGGGGCGGTATACCGGGAGTGCCATCTGAAGGTGTGGAAGTTATGATAAAAGTGGCAATCAACGGATACGGAACCATTGGCAAACGTGTGGCAGATGCAGTGGCAGCCCAGCCGGATATGGAGGTCGTCGGTGTCTCCAAGACCAGACCGTCCGGCGAGGCGTATATCGCAAACGAACGGGGATACCCCCTCTATATCGCAGATATTGAGAAGAAACCGGAATTTGAGCGGGCGGGCATCGCAGTTGCAGGCGATGTGGAAGAGATGCTCAAGAAGTGCGATATTGTCGTGGACGCCACACCCGGCGGGGTGGGCAAGGCGAACAAGGCCATCTATGAGCTCTATAATGTGAAGGCCATCTGGCAGGGCGGAGAGAAGCATGAGGTGGCAGGCATCTCGTTTAATTCATCATGCAATTATAAGGACGCCTACGGCGCTGACCATGTCCGCGTGGTCTCGTGCAACACGACGGGTCTCTGCCGTATCATCCACCTCGCAGACGAGGCATACGGGGTGAAGTCGGTCTTTGCGACGATGGTGCGCCGCGGGTCTGACCCCGGTGGTATCAAGAAAGGTCCGGTGGACGCCATTGTCCTCAACCCGGTGACGATCCCATCCCATCACGGGCCCGATGTGAACACCGTGCTGCCCTCGGTTGATATCGTGACGACCGCGATGATCGTCCCGACCACCTTTATGCATATGCACGTGATCCGGATGGAACTGGCACAGGAGGCGAGCCGTGAGGGTGTGCTTGACCTCATCCGCTCCCACCCGAGAATCGGAATCGTGAAGGGCGCTTCCGGCATCACATCGACTGCTGAACTCCGCGAACTCGCCTCAGACATGGGCCGCCCCCGAAGCGACCTCTGGGAGTCCTGTGTCTATGAGGACTCGGTCTCCATCGGTGCGAACAATGAACTCTATCTCTTCCAGGCGATCCACCAGGAAGCAGATGTGGTCGTGGAGAATGTGGACGCCATCCGTGCGATGATGAAGGCGGCAGACTCTGCAGAAGAGTCGGTACGGATGACGAACGAAGCGCTCGGGTTTTCCGCGATATAATCACTTTCCACTTTTTTGGAAGGGGGCAACGGGGGTGTGCCCCAAAATATTGTTACATCCCGCCTGCAGCGGGGTCTCCTCCGGCGAGTAAAAACTGCACCGCCTCGATAGGCATCGTGGTATCACGGGCGATCTCGTCTTCGCTCATACCGGATGCAGCAAGGCGCCGCAGGCAGACGTCCATACGCTCACCCACCTCGATCATATGCCCGTCGGGGTCAAGGATGCGTACCGTGAGCTGTCGCCAGGGCTGTTCTGCCACGTCATGGACAAACTCCACCCCTGCAGCACGCAACCGGACCATGGTCGCCTCCATGTCGTCCGTCTCATAATAGAGTTCAAGCATCCGCTTTGAGGAGAACGGCCGGGAACCGGCACTCACTGCGGGAGCGCCTTCCGGTTCACCAAAGATAACCCCGCCTGCATAGGCCCCGTCCCAGATGGCGAGGGCACTTTTGAACCCGACATTGATACCGAGGTCAAGGTCAATCTCTTCGCCCATCACCTCCGTGTAGAACTGTTTTGAGACCCCGACGTCGGATACAAAGAGGACGGTTGAATGAAATGAGAAGGGAGATGTGTCTGTCATAGTCTGTCATTCATGCAGAGAAGGATAAACCTGACGGACGACCCGTGTGTGGCGGAAGTGTCCCGGTTTGCATCTTCATTCCTCCCCGGCACCCCCACGCCGGTCGTCTTCAAAGAGCGCTTCAATGCCCGGGATCCGTGCATCTGTATCGATGATTTCCCCACTGCCCTTCCCAGATACGGGCGGGGGTGGTTCAACAACAAAGGTCTCCTCCACCACTCTTTCTGCGGTGCCATACCGCTCCTGTGCCACCTGAAGGCGGGCCACGAACCGGTGAACGCCCCGGCTCCTCCCTCCAAGCATCACCTCATAGGTGCCCGGACTGGTGAAGTAGTCCACTGCTGCCCCGTCGAGAGAGACCGTACAGACAAACCCACGGTACGGTCCTCCGGTTGCATCCGCCCTCACGGTGGCCCGTGCCAGCATATCGTCTTCCCGTAGTGTTGAGGGAAGGTCCACCACGACCTCAGGCACGACCCGGTGCTGCACGATGTCGTGGACCAGGAGTCCGGCACCGAGAATGAGGAGAAGGAACGGCGAGAGATAGATCAGTATATTATGCAGGTGCGGGCTGATATCCTGTGTATTTGGAACGTCGTCGCCGTCCACGTCACGGGCAGACGCAATGGCAGACGCTGCCGCACGGATCGCACCCTCCGTGTCGCCTGCCTCGTACATCTGTACTGCGCGACGAAGCAGCGCCTCTGCTTTGTTCGTCCGGTAGGCACGGTTTTCATCGATCGCCCGTTGTGCGTCTTCGATTGCCTGCGGGGCCATTGAAACCAGCGTGAACGAGAATGAACCCCCCTCCGCACCGACGAACCCCTCCTGTTCGCTTACGCTGTAGCCGAATTTCTCCACCCGGACGGTATGGTCGCCCTGGGCGACCATGACGGTAAGGGGACTGGTGCCGGAGAGACTGCCGTCGATGAACACGTCGGCCCCCGCAGGCACCGTCACGACTGACACCGGCACCGCTGCCTGAGTGAGTGTCGCGACCACCTCCGATATCTTTCCCGCCGCCACATCCACCCTGCCTGTCCAGTCTTCATACCCGGTCTTCTGGATGACGACCACGTAGGTGCCGGGGACAACCCCGTCCAATGTCATACTGGTGGTGCCGACAAACGCACCGTCCAGATACACACGGGCATCCGGGGGGATGGACGCAAAGGTGATCCTCCCCGTCGACGGGACGGGCCCGAAGGTATGGACCAGTGACTGGGACATGCCCTCGGAGATCGCAACAGTGGTGGCATAGTCGGCATACCCCTCCAGCGTGAGAAGGATTCTGTGCTGCCCGACAGGAAGGTCATCGATGACCGTGTCCGATATCCCGGAAAACTCCCCATCGATATAAATATCCGCACCATCCGGGTTTGTCCGGACAGAGAACGCACCGCCCACGATGGGCTCCATCTCATGGTAGATGAAGGTGATTTTCCCTTCGTCCACCTCAAATATCTGCTCCCATGTGCGGTAGCCCGGCAACTCAAGCCGGATATAATGAATGCCCGGAAAGACGTTTTCGATCACCGTATTTGTCCGGAGACCGAGGTCCTCGTCATTCAGAAATATGGCGGCCCCCTCCGGGTCCGAGGTGACCGATATCGTGCCTTTAAGGGTGACGGCACCCGCCAGGGTAACCGCCGCCGTGAAAAGCAAAACGAGAAGGATACCGGGAATGATTCCCCGTGCAGGGTTTTTTTCCATGTGGATTACCCGGGTGTATCATTCACGGGGGCGGAACCGTCCCCCCCGCCTGCAGGAACACGCCCCTCCTTCTCTGTGAAGAGACGGTATATCCCCGAATCCGGTATGAGCGCGCTCGCAGATACATTCGATACCAGAACCGTGGTGTTTACGTCTTCCCAGGCAGAGCCGGACTCGTTGTATCGCATCAGGAAATAAGACGCATCCGGCCGGAATGGTGCGGGTACGGCCATAGTCACGTTCCGGGGTCCTGAGACCGTCACCTCATAGGCACTCCCGATTCCCGACAGGTTCTCCGGGATATTGCCCGGTGTCGTATTCAGCCGGGTTACAAGCACGGTCTCATTTACCGGTGCAATGGTGGCAGAAGGAGTGAACCGGGGAATGTCCGGCTCACCTCCTCTGATGGGGATGGATGCAGGGTAGAGCACGAAGAGAACCAGAACTGCTGCACACAGAAGGAAGAAGACCACCAGTACCGCAATGAGGCGGGTCCGGGCCTTCTTTTTCTGTCTCATCTGTTCCTCATACCCGCGTTCAAGACGAAGGTGCTCACGGTCATCCTGCACCCGCATATCATAATCCGACTCATCAGGGCGTTTTGCATCCGTTGTGTCAGGCGGTTCATATGCTGCGGGAGAAAACGCTTCCGGGGCCGTCCCGGAGACTCCGACATCCTCTTCGGTCAGAAATGTTTCGAATCGGGCAGTTTTCGTTCGGTCTGTCTGGATATGGTGTCTGTATTCGGTGATGAGTTCTGCTGCAAGGTCGTGTCGTGTCCGTTCCTTCGTGATCTTCTGACGGATAATGGGATTGCGTGCCAGCACACCCATGCTGCGATAGATATCCCCCCACCGGGTATCGTCTGTCTGTTCAGTGGCAAGGGTGATATGCGCTGTTCCGGAGTATTTCTCTGTGACGAGCAGGTCAGCGCCCCGGAAGGTTCTCTTTGCAACAACGATGGTGAACCCCGGCGACAGCAGGGAATGAAGCCGTTCTGTGACGGCAACAACAAAACCGACAGATTTGGTGCGGTCCGCACCGACACACACCACCTCTTTTCCAAGGAGCAGTCTGCCGATGGTGTAATCGACTGCGTCTGTTCCGGGTAGGGCCGTAATCGTCCGCGTATTGGGTTCGGCAGGAAAAACGTCTCCGGACGTGGCATCACGCACCACATAATCGGATGCAGAAAGCCTCGCCCGGACCCGGCGGTAAAAATCCCGGATGAAGGCGAGGTCAATCTCCGGCAACGGGGCATGGTTCCACCCGTATTTTTCCAGATAGATGACCGTGTCGGGCCGCCTCCCCGATTTTTGCACATTCACCGCGGTTCCGAGCAGAAACACACCGTTTGTTGTGCTGACATAGAGCGACGCCGTACTCTCATCGAGCCGTTCGGCAAGGCGTACAGCATACTCATCATGCAGGGTGCCTGCGACCGTCTCACCGTCTGTGGTAAATATTCCGTATGCAGCTTTCATCCTTCAACCCCCGGCGCTCATGCTCTACAGACCAAATCTGAATATCTCCGTAAACCTCCACGGTGTCAGGGACGTCGGTGCAATCTCCTCTTCAAATCCCTCTTCTGTCGGAAACGGTTCTGCGGTTGCATCGACGGAGACAGCGACAAAATACATCGATATATCATTCATCATGTTCACGAGGTTCTGGAAGACCTTGTTTGTACTGAGGATCTCAAAGAGGGTCCGCTCGATATCCAGTGCCTCTTTTGACCGTTCCGGGACATCGGACAACTTCCCGGCATTCATTGAATAGAGGAGGTTTCGCACGTCCCTGTTCTTCCAGAAGACGAGGTCGGTCTTTGTGACCACCAGGGCAAATTTTTTGTTCGCCCGGAAAAACCCGGAAATGCTGTTCCCTTCGAGGTCAATAAGGGTCTTCATATACCCCCCAAATTCCCGTGCGAGCTGCGCGTGGCCCTTTCTGTCATCGGTAATCTTCTCCCCGTCAACGAGGAAGATCACCTTTCCCGCCCGCAGGAAGTTGCCGTACATCGTGGATAGGATGACGCTTTTGGTAAACTCCGGGTCGATGAGTTCGTCCGGATAGTATTCTTTTATTTCCCTGACAAACGGAAGGGTCCCGGCACGCTTTCTCACCTCGGCAACGGGCAGATCAAGCCGTTCGCTCAACAGAGCGATCGCCCGTCTGAAGTTCGTCTCGTTTAATTCATCGTAATATTCGCCTGCATAGTCCACCACCGTCCAGTTGATGGGAATAATACCGAATTTCTTTCCGGTGAGCTGGTACATCACCATCTGATACCGGTATGTCCGTGAGAGGATCTCCCCGTCGAGGATGCGTGCATACAGACTGGAGAGGCGAAGGGCGTCGCCTTCGTCGTTGGGGTCACCGGTCAGGACCACCCCTTCATTCGAATGCCCCTTCTCGAAATGGTCTGAGATGAAACTCCAGAGACCCAGCACAAAATACGTCTTTCCGGATGAACGCGGGCCGAATACAAATATCTCAGACGCCCGCACCCCGATGGTGATTTTGAGTGCAAGCCAGCAGAGGATCAATGAGAGGACTATCCCCACACCGAAGAAGAAGATGGTCTGTGCCGCATATGCTTCCCCCACGGCAATATCCGGGGCGAATGCGGTCCGGTACATCTCGTATGCAAGAAACCCGATGATGATCGTGAAAAAAATGATGAAGAGCACCTTGGCAAACTCGGCCAGATGGTCGTATCGGTTGGTGATGACCACCCAAACGACAAACACCGCACCGCACAGGACGCCTGCACTGAAGGCGGGGATGAGGAGTGCCATATTCGCCCACGGAGACGTAAGCACGTAAAATACGGGCATTGCGGCAAATATACCCGCATAAATGACCCCGTTGATGCGGGAGTCTTCATTGAAAAGCATTCCCACGGCAACGGCAAAGAAGAGCCCGCATAAAAATTCAACACAAACGGTCAGGCCGACCGACGGCGGATGCAGTTTAAAGACCGGTGCCACCGCGGTGAAGAGCCAGGCTGCAAGAATACTCGCGGGAAGGCCTAAAAGAAGATATGTATGTCTTCTTTTATTGTTGATGATCATTCCCTGACAGCCTCTTTGATATCATGGAGCGTATATAAGTCCAGAACCCGTTGTTTCGCCTCTTCAACCTGTGTCTTCCCGCCCGATTCAAGGTCTGCGATCTCTGCTGCCTCTGTCAGGAGCAGCGTCTTTTCCCGGACGATATACTTCCCTTCATGAAGATAGAGGGCATGGTGGAGGATATTGTTCTTCGCCTTCAGGTACTTCTCCCAGTATCCGCCCCCGGTTGTCAGGGGCGAGATATTGTCGAGGAAACTTGCTGCGGCAAAGAAGGTGAGCGAGATCTCCCAGGGTCTGGTGTAGTTGTGGGAGTTCACCTTTGCGCTGTCGACTCCTTTCAGGTCCAGGGATTTGACGAGGGTGCGCCTGAAATCGCTGCTGTTATTGTCGATCAACTGTGAGAGCCATCGTGACGGTGATGCGGCGACAAGGGCCGCCTTGTCAAAGCTCCACCGTTCTGTTCCGCCACTCCCGTAGCCGATGGAGATATTGTTGATGCCGAGTTTGTGTGCATCAACCAGTTCCTTGTACTTCCACTGCACGATGCTGTAGAGTTTTTCAATCTCGGAGCGCCCCTCATCCTCATAATCAAGAACGGACAGGTCGGAATCATCACGCAGGAGGGAGAGAATGTTCGGGTTAATCTCCCCGAACCATGTCCGGTACATCCCTTCAATGGTGGTGTTCCCACTCTTTCTCTTCTCATCAATCGTTCTCAGCCCGGACTCATAGGCATCCACGTCGGCGTTGAATTTCTTTCGCGCATCAAAGGTTGCATTGATCAGGGTGTCCGTCTTCTGCAGGAATTCAACCTGCTGCTGCATCTGATTCTGCGACTGTACGAGCGTGTCGATCTCTTCATTGATACTCGTAAGTTTTGTGGTATATCCTTCGCGTCTGTTGATGATCTCTGTGAGCGTTTCCCGGATGCCGGTAAGGATTGATGCGGTATCCCTCCCGCCAAAGGAGCTGATCAGCGCTGCCCGATCTTCTGATTCAAGGTTGAACTCGGAGAGAAGAGGTGCAATCGTCGCCTCCCGCAGGGAGTCAAGCCGCATATCAAACTCCCGTGTCAGGAACCGCTCCTGGATGAAGACTTCAAAGGGATCGCGTATGGCAATCTTGCCGGGATGCATCTGGGAAATCTTGCGGATCCTCTCCTCTTTCGTTGCCTTTTCACTCCGATATATCTCCGGATTGAGTTTTCGTCCCAGGAGACTGTCTGAGAAGCCCTGCTTTTTTGCAATCCTGAGCATATAGTCGTTATAGAAGTAGAGCGAGAGAGAGGTTGCCAGGTCATTTAGGTATGAGAGGTCAGCCGATGTGACCTTCTCAAGGCTCTCGATATCCCTCCCGATATCTGCCAGCGGAAGCGAGGCGAGCCATGCATCACGCCGTATCAGTTTTGCCTTCTTCTTCTCCGCCCCGTTGAGTTTCTCCTGGAGAAGCAGCAGAAGGTCTGAGAAGGTTTCGAGGAACCTTCGTTCCAGGGCTTCGATGGAACCCTCGCCGGACTCTGCACCCGTTCCATGGCCAAGCGCCATATAATCATCAATCGGCTTCGCGAGGGCATTCACTTCAGAGCGAATCCGGTCAAGCATTCTGTCCTGAACGCGTGTGATCTCCTCAAGGTCAGAACGCTTCCCTCTTCCCCTCCCCTCCGCATCACTGATCTCAGCCTTCAGGGAAGAGATACGGGAAGAGAGGTCACCTGATATCTTTCCAAAGTTTTCCTCGCCGCGAATGATCTGTACGAGCGCGATTCTGGCGGATTTCTCGGATATTGCAAGCACGTTTTTCTGGAGATGCGACATCTCATCCAGACGCCGGAGATTCATCTTGATGACATCGTATAACTCCTGATCCTTTGCATTTTCATGAGGTTTGCTCTCGTTTTCAAGAGAATTTTTGAGCCGTTCGACGTACTCTGAGAGTTTGTCGAAATCATTCACCGTGGAGATGTCCCGGAGTTCTTCCGGCATGTTGTTTGCAATTGCAGAGGCGATGATGGACTGTGTTCGGAAGTTGAGGAGTGTGGTGATCTCATTCTCCCACCCTTTCTTTACCCGTTCAATCTCCTTTCGGTAGAGGTTCACATCGTCATGGGTGATCTCGGTATCCGTTTTGGAGAATTCATCCGGATAGAGACTGCTGTTTGTGGATAAAAAGTCAGAGACATCTTTGAGCATCTTTCTCCGGTTCTGTTCAATCCCGGCGAGGCTTTCGATCACATCCTCAAAGCTTTTCCTGAGAGAACGGAGGTTTTCAACCGGGTATTCGATGACATGGGAATCTGCGAATATGTAGCCGCAATAGTCCTTTTTCGCGTCCACTATGGCTGAGATGTCTGCTGTCGGGAGATAGAAGGAGTTGATGAACATATAGGGGAAGGCAGCATCAAACTCGACCACTTCCTGTTTCCGGTCCCCGCCGTCCACATACCCCGTCGGGGAGAGCGACGAGACGATGATGTAGTTGAAGAGCTTGTCATCCATCATGTTCAGGTACTCGATCTCAGTGAGTGCAATTGCAGCGTTCAGCTGTTCCTTTTCCCCTTCACTTGCCGCCGGAAGCACCACAAAGAGCCATATCTTTGACTCCTGTCCGCGTTTCTCTTTGATGTAGCGGGCAAGATCGATGAACATCCCGGAACCGGTACCGCCACCAAGACCAACGACGATGGCAACCGGGCCATGGCCCTGGAATGACGGAAACTGTTCTCCGCCCTGGGTGATCGCCTTGTAGAATACCGCCTTTGATATGGCCCGCCTGCGGTGAACCCCCCCTCCGAAGTCATCCACGATGTTCTTGTCGACCGTTTTGAGCATCTGGTAGTCAAAGCCATATTCGGGATCGTTCATCCACCATACATCCACAAGCGGCCGTTCGCGTCGTGTCTTGATCTGTTCTGCGATCTCCTTTGAGGTCAGGGATGACACCCGTTCCACATTTGCGAGGTCGGGAAGGTGGTAATGGCTGCTTTTGACGCTCCCCCCCATCCGTGTGTCTGTCCTCTGCATCCCGCCCACCATCGCCTCAATCTCCTTAGAGCGTCTGACATCGTCCGCACGCTGATTGGAGTCGGTATCGATGGTATAGAGATTCAGCCGTTTTGCATCTGAGAGATAGTACCGGAAGAACCATTCGTGTCCGTAGAGATGTGATATGAGTTTTTTCCCACACCCGCCGATTGCAACGACGGTCAGTTCATCGGGCATCTGAAAGGCTTTTCCTTCTATGATATCATCATGAGCCATACTGTATTAGTCCCCCTTGTATTCATTCTGGAATTCCCGGATGTTCTGCGCCCGAATCCGGCCGAATACCATGCCTCCTGCAAAGCCTGCGACGAGGAGCAGCACGGCCGCAAGGATCGCAAACGTCAGGGGTATGGTGGCATCCCCGGGTGATTCGGCATAGGCAAGCAGGTCGCCCGCTTCGTCCCGGAGTCCCCGGGAGTAGAGGTCGTCAATAATCTCCCGCAGCTCCGGGTCTTCGACTGCATCCAGCCGTTCCCGGAATGCCTCTTCGTCCGGGACAGTGACGGAGAATGTCGCCGTTGTCCCGCTTCCGAGGAGGTCGCGGTTCTCATCACGTGCCTCGATGCGATAGTAGAGATACCCGGTGGTCTGGGTGTTGCGTTTCGTGACCACCACGCCGTCTGTTACGGTTACCGTGGTCAAAACAGGTGCTCTGCCGGTGACGTTGACTATGACAGGCTCCGTGAACGCACCCCGCTCGTCGATTGCAAGCGTGATGGTTTGGTCATTGAGCGCCTCGTCCCCACCGGTGACCGTTACCCCTTCTCCTTCGGGCTGCCAGAGCGGCACCTCCGGGACGGGTGTTATGTCCGTGTTCATCTCGATGAACCGCGCCTGTTTCGGCACACCGCTCACGGCGATCGTGTACTCAACAAGTTCCCCCTCATACCGGGTGTCCGTCAGATTCCCATTGGTAAGGTCTGCGACAACTGCCGCCGCCGGTACAGAGAGCACCAGGACACAAAGAACCACCCCCAGTGGTATGCAAAAGGACACCCCCTTCCTTTTTTGCATGGCGTGATGATTTATTTCAAAACATTTAAGTATATCTCCAGGAATGGGGGGAGAACGGTTACCTCTGGATGGCGACTGCGAAACAACATGAGAGCAGGAAGTGTGTCGTATCAAACGCCATCAGATTTCCCCTGGAAAGATAGCTCTCTCAAAAAATTCTATTTCAAAATGAAAGGGACATGGTCACATGCCGAAAAGAACGCCTCCGTTCTGAAATCCAATAGGGAAGGGAGAGGTTGCCCTCCATCAGATTCCGGTTATCACACCTGAGTGAAAAGGTGCACAATCACGGTTTCAACTTCTTTCATCTTTTCCTGCATTATCGTCCCTGTTTGGTACAGGACCAGAGATTCGTCTGCACTGAAAAGTCTGTCCGGACGAATATAGCTCATCACCGGCAATCCACCCTCCTGAAAGTCTTCGGCGGTCAGTCCAATCGCATACATGTCTTTTCGTTTCTGGCTTGTAATTTGAGAGAGAATAATATCATCTCCCCCTGGAGTCGCGACAATAAGAGCGGGCCGTCTCTTTGCATCAGACAGGTCGGAAAAGGGGAAAGGAACGACGACCACCTGTCCCTTTACAAACTCTCCCATGCCTCATCTTCTTCCGGAGATTCCCAGTCCTTCTTTAGCGCCTTCTCGGATAAATATGCACAGGACAGGGCTTCTTCTACTGCTCCCATAGGCCGGAGCTCGATTCTGTCATCGTAGGCGATAATCGCCACCTTCTCCCCCGGAAGAAATGTATCCCTTACAGAACGGGGTATGACGATCTGTCCTTTTTCGGTGATGGTCCCGGTTTTTATATCAATCAACGGCATAATGGCTTACATGTCTTATTAGTAAGACGAACATATAATACCTTGTCTCCTGGTCCGCCCCACAGAACAATGCAGACCCGGGCGGTATCAGATACCCATCTGGTTATTAAGCGATATCAGTTCAAAGCAATGCTCAGGAAGCGATGAAAACTGTACAAACAGGGTCACCAAAATTACACGAGTCACCATCCCCTGATTTCTACCGATACGACCTTACTACCTCTCTCGTGAGACCGTCAAATCGATCGTGTCCCCCCAACCCGGACAGGAGCGTCGGTACCGCGTAGTCGCATTCGATGTTACAGGAAAGAATCGTGCTGATGACAAAATAGATGAGGACTATGGATGCAGGATGCCCTGCCATCCGGGGTACGTCTTCACCCCTTCCCATACGGCTCAAGAAGCGTAAGCGTACTGCCCGTCCGGAGACAGTACCCCCGCTCTTCCAGGGACTCACATGCGAGATGGATATCAATCGCATCGATGGCAGCGGTCTTTGCGACGTCTGTTGCCGGAATCGGATAATCAGCGCCATATACGTCATACAGACGGTAATAGAGCGTTCTCGCATCCCCCGTCAGGGAGAAGGCGTCCCGCACCCGCAGGGAGGATGACTGAATCCGCTCGGTCTTATGAGACATCGACGACCAGAGATCCATTACATACTTGATGTCATCTTTTTGGATGGCGCCATTTGACTGCAGGCGGGCATAGGATGACGCGAGACGGGGGATTGCGCCGGAGATATTCTGGCGGAACGGTCGCTGCCCTGAAGCGAGATACTCGTCCCGCAGTTCGTATACGGCCTCCTGCATCACCTTCTCAATCGCCCCGGTGGACTCCGGCGTGATGAAGAGACCATCGAGAAGCTGCCCCCGGACAATGGCGGACTCCTCTTTGAGGATGCCCCGGTACTCGGGCGAGAGTTTTTTCTTGGACTCTTTCTCTATTGCCACCGGAATGTCCGTGACCGTTTTCTGCGGTTTGAGGATCGCCTGGTTGATTTCTCCTTCTGTTTTGCGCAGAGGTGTCTCTGTACCGGAGAAGCGGTAATAGTAATAGGAATTGACTTTCCGGAACTCCTGCGGGATGATGTCAAACGGACGGCGGAAGAGGTCCCATTGGTGCTTCTTGCCGAATACTGCTGAGCGAATCCCGCCCGCTTCATCCTGCACGGGCGGGGCGGAGAAGGCAAACAACGCAGAACACCCGGCAATCTCTTCGATACTCTCTGCTTCCCCGTCATAGGGTGAGGTGAAATATTCGATCACTTCACGGACGTCCATGATCTTGCGCTGCCGGGCAAGACTTGCGATGTCAAACGCCTCCCATCCGCCGATGTCCTTCAGGGTCAGCCATTCCCGGTGGGCGGCATCCAGCGGGCGCTTCACCTCATCGATAACCCGGACCCGCACAAACCGGTGCTCAGGCGGGGGTCCCTGTGCCACCACGGCGGGGTCACATACATAGAGCACCGGAAGTCCCGTCTTCAGAAACGGGGACGGGTGCAGATAGAAATACCGCGGGTCGTTGCGGTAGTATTCCACAAAACCCACATCTGCATACTGTGGATTACAGGCAAGTTCCCTCTCAACACCCGATAACTCGGCACCAATCCAGCGGTCATTGAGAGACATACATATTCATCATCCTTTGGACAATAATAGCATCGCCTTCATTCCATCTCCGGACCGGCAGTGCACCCGCACCTGCGTCGCGCCCGTCCCCGTCGAAGCAACCATTAATGCACTTCGCACCCCAGTAATACCAATGGACTCATACGCGCTCGCAACGCGAAATACGGTAGAAGTCGTGACCGATGAAGAACTCCGTTCTGTCCTTTCACAGGACAAAAAACGGGTTTACGCAGGATATGAACCGTCCGGCGAGATTCATCTGGGTCACCTCGTCACCATCAATAAACTCATTGACCTGCAGAACGCAGGTTTCGAGGTCGTGGTCTTACTCGCAGACCTCCACGCATACCTGAACCGCAAGGGGACGATGGACGAAGTCCGTGAACTTGCGGACTACAACCGCCGCTGTTTCGAGGCGGTCGGACTCAAAGACGCAGAGTTTGTCATGGGGAGTGACTTCCAGCTCTCCCCCGAGTACCAGCTCGATGTCCTGATGCTCTCCCAGCGCATCACCCTCAACCGGGCCACCCGCTCCATGAACGAGGTCGGACGCCAGATGGAGAACCCGACCGTCTCCCAGATGGTCTATCCGATCATGCAGATGGTCGACATCGCCCGTCTCAATGTGGACGCCGCAGTCGGCGGTATCGACCAGCGCAAGATCCACATGCTCGCACGCGAACACCTGCCCTCGATTGGCATCAAGGCACCGCTCTGCATCCACACACCGATCCTAAACGGACTGGACGGCAAGAAGATGGCATCTTCGTCCGGGAACTATATCTCGGTCGCAGACTCGGAGGAGACCATCACCAAGAAGATGAAGAAGGCATTCTGCCCGCCGGAGATTGAGGAGAACCCGGTGCTTCAGACCCTGAAATACCACGTCTTCCCCCGTCTCGGGACGGTCACCATACACCGCCCGGAGAAATTCGGCGGCGATGTCACCTATGCCTCCTATGAAGAGATGGAAGCGGCATTCGGTGCAGGAAACATTCACCCGGCAGATTTGAAGGGCGCTGTCGCTGACGGTCTCATCGAAGCCCTCGCGGACGCCCGTGCGTTCATGAACGAGTGAGTGAACAGATACGCACCGGAATGAAGATTCGTACCAGATATACAGGAGAAACCAGATCATGGGAAAGAGAGACGCACTCATCGAACGGTTTGACCGCGAAACCGAGCGGATGGGAGTCCGGGTACGGGATGCTGACCAGCTGAAGGTCTCGGAGAACGTCTTCGATGACGTCACCCTCCTCTCCCTCTACCGGCTGGTGCACAAGAAGAAGATCCAGGAGATCGGCGGGCCGATCTCCACCGGGAAGGAGGCAAACGTCTTCTACGGCGAGGGGGAGGAGTTCCCGATTGCAATCAAGATCTACCGCATCCAGTCGGCGAACTTCCGGTCGATGAGTGAGTACATCGTGGGCGACCCCCGGTTCTCGTCCGTGAAACGGGCCAAAAAGGACATCATATTCGCCTGGACCAAGAAGGAGTATTCCAATCTGGCCCGTGCCTACGATGCTGGTCTCCGGGTGCCCCGTCCGGTCTTCTTTGACCGCAACATCCTTCTCATGGAGTTCATGGGCGAAGATGAAGTCGCCTATCCCCAGTTACGTCTTGCCCATGTGGATGACTACCAGACGGTCTATGACGAGATAACAGCCGCGATGAATACGCTCTTTAACGAGGCGGAACTAGTTCATGCCGACCTCTCGGAGTTCAATATCCTCTGGGACGGCGAGCGGCCGATCATCATCGATATCGGGCAGGCGGTGACGCCCAGTCACCCGAAGGCGATTGCATTCCTCGTCCGCGACATCAAGAATGTTAACCGGTATTTTGCGAACCGCTGCACGGTGCGTGACGAAGAAGAACTCTTCCGCGAGATTGTTGGTGAACACCGGATGGAGATCTGAGAGATTCGCCTGTATTTCGCCTGACACTTTTTTTCCGAAATGGTTTATACCATTCATCATGATACGATGCAGGTATGCCCATATGTAGTGAGTATATACTCGCAAAGCCGCGCCAATTATTCAAAAAATAGATAAATAAAAGAGAAATTATCCGTTGATCCAGTAGGAAACGGTGTCCGGGTTTGCATCCACCCATGCCTGTGCGGCATCTTCGGGTGTGGCGCCTTCCTCGATTGCGAGCATGACAGACTCCATATCAGAGGGCTCCCATGAGAAACGCTCGAGGATCGCGTATGCCCCGGGGCTCTCTTCCTGGAAGCCGGTCCGGGCAAGGCTTGCAATGTACTCCTCTCCGCCATAGACGCCCTGCGGGTCCTCGAGATACTTCAGGTCAAAGCGGACGAACTTCCAGTGGGGTGTCCAGCCGGTGACGACGATCCAGTCACCTTTTGCATATGCGTCACTGAGCTCGGCGGCCATTGCGGCACTCGATGACGGGACAAGCGTATAGTCAAGACCATAGTCCGCAATCGCGGTCTCGGTCATCGCCATGATGCCCGCACCCGGTTCAATACCGATGATCTTGCCATCAAACTGGTCTGCGACACTGTTCATCTCTTCAATCGAGTCGATGGTCACATACTGGGGGACCACGAGTCCAACCTTCGCACCCTCGAGATTCTTTCCGACCATCACGATGTCATCACCATAGGTCTCCCAGTAGGCAGCGTGTGTGGCGGGCATCCATGACGAGACACTCATATCGACCTGTCCGTCCGCAAGCGCCTGATAGAGGGGGCCGGCGTCGACTGCCTTGAGCTCGACGTCATACCCGGCCTGTTCGTAGACCGTCTTTAACACATTGGTGCTTGCAATCTCCGAGTCCCAGAGCACATAGCCGATGGATACCTCGCCCGCCGGTACTGCCGTCGGCGTCGCGGTCGGCCCCGTCGGGCCGGTTTCGTCCGTACAGCCGGCGATACATACCGCGGCTGCAACAAGAATCAGAATACAGAATGTTCCTGTCTGCTTTGCAGATACCATTATCAATCACATCCATTGGTCAGTATCCACCCGTCGGGGGTACAGACTGGTCCTGACGTACGGGATCATACTACGCCATCCTATATAGGCATCACCCACAAGACGGAAAATTCAGTGGCATTGAGCCGCAAAGGGCACGGGAACGGAGAAAAAAAGAAAGGAAATTATCCGTTGATCCAGGACTGGACCTGCTCTGGGTGTGCATCCACCCATGCCTGTGCAGCATCTTCAGGGGTGGCACCGTCTTCAACAGCGAGCATCACAGATTCCATGTCTGACGGCTCCCAGCTGAAGCGCTCAAGAATGGCATAGGCTTCGGGATTGTCTGCTTCAAATCCTGTCCGGGCCATACTGCCGATGTACTCCTCGCCGCCGTACACACCTTCGGGGTCGTCAAGGTACTTCAGGTCAAAGCGAACAAACTTCCAGTGCGGGGTCCATCCGGTGACGACGATCCACTCTTCGTTCTCATACGCGTCACTGAGCTGGGCTGCCATTGCAGCGCTTGAGGACGGTACAAGCGAGTAGTCAAGACTGTAATTCTCGATAGCGGTCTCGGTCATCGCCATGATACCTGCACCCGGCTCAATACCGATGATCTTGCCGTCGAACTTGTCAGCGACATCGTTCATTTCACTGATCGAGTCGATGGTCACGTAGGTCGGGACCACAAGACCAACCTTTGCACCCTCGAGGTTCTTCCCGACCATCACGATGTCGTCACCATACGTGTCCCAGTAGGCACCGTGGGTGGCAGGCATCCATGACGAGACACTCATATCAACCTGACCGTCTGCAAGCGCCTGGTAGAGGGGACCTGCGTCGACAGCCTTAAGCTCGACGTCATACCCGGCCTGTTCATAGACCGTCTTGAGCACATTGGTGCTTGCAATCTCCGAGTCCCAGAGCACATAGCCGATGGATACTTCTTTCGGGGTTGCCGCAGCAGGTGTCGACGGAGCGGATTCATCCGTGCAGCCGGCAACGAAAATGACACCGAATAACACAATTAAAACAAGTAACAAATTTTTTGAATTCAGATTTAGCACAAAAACACATCCATTCAATCAGTAAAAAAACCGGAAAATACGGCTTAAAACTGACGTATTAAAAAATTGATCGGGGTTTCTATATATCACTTCTGGTCCTGGCCGGTGCTGATCACGTTCTGGGTGATCCGGTCCAGGATAATTGCAATGATAACAATACAGAGACCCGCCTCAAATCCACCACCGATATCGACCCGCTGGATACCCATCAGGACATTGAGTCCGAGACCCGCGGCACCGATCATCGCTGCGATGACGGTCATCGAGAGGGCGAGCATGATACACTGGTTGACCCCTGCCATGATCGTGGGCATGGCAACCGGCAACTGGACCTTGATAAGCTTCTGCCACCCTGTTGCTCCGAAGGCCTCGGAGACCTCGATGAGTTCGACCGGCACCTGCCGGATACCGAGGTTTGTCAGGCGAATTGCAGGCGGCATCGCAAAGATGATCGTTGCGATCATACCCGGCACATTCCCAAGGCCGAAGAAGATGACCGCAGGGATCAGGTAGACAAAGGACGGCATCGTCTGCATCAGGTCAAGGACCGGACGGAGAGCGGTATCGACCGTCTGCGACCGTGACGCAAGGATACCAAGGGGAATAGCGATTGCAAGCGTCACCACTGCTGACGTAATGACCAGTGCAAGCGTCAGAATCGTCTCAGACCAGAGTTCCAGGAGATATATGAAGAGCAGTCCAAAGAGCGTTAACAGTGCGATTTTGATGTTCTTTTTGGTTAAAAACCAGGCAATAAATGCAAATATCACGATGAGAATCAACGGGGGAACAGCCGCCATTCCGTCCTGGAAACCGCTCACCAGCATATCCATGACTGTCGTGATCCAGTCCAGGAGCCACCCGAAGGTCTCATCGATCCAATCAACGATCACCTCGACTGCCTCACCGACCGGCAGAATATCAGACATTATACCTCCACCTCCAGCCGGGCAAGACCCGCAAGAAGCGAACCACGCACGATAAGCCCCTTAATTTTCCGGTCACCATCAAGGACTGCCACCGGATAGGCGGTTTCTGCCATAATCGGCATCAGTTCCTGTGCGGGAGTCTCCAGTTCAACGGTGGGAGTGTCGGTGATCATCATCTCTTTGAGAGGAATATCACGTTTCTTCGCTTCGACCGCCCCGTCCACCGTTATCAGGCCATGGAATTTCCGGTCCTTGCCTGCGACAAAGATGCTCGATATCCCGTATTCCTCCATCAGGCGGAGGGCGTTTCTCGGCCCGGAATCCGGTGAGATCAGCGGTTCCGGACGCTTCATCACATCCTTTGCGACGAGTACCCGCGAGAGGTTCACGTCTTCGACGAACCGCTCCACATAATCACAGCGGGGGTTCTGGAGCAGGTCTTCTGCGGTCCCCAACTGCGCAATCTCCCCGTCCTTCATGAGCGCGATGCGGTCCCCGAGTTTGAGCGCCTCATCGAGGTCATGACTCACAAAGATTATCGTCTTGTTCAGGCGTGCCTGCAGTTCGATGAGTTCATCCTGCATATCGCGGCGGATGAGGGGATCAAGAGCACTGAACGCCTCGTCCATCAGGAGGATATCCGCATTGCTTGCGAGTGCCCGTGCGAGACCGACACGCTGCTGCATCCCGCCGGAGAGACCGGACGGATAACTCTCCTCATAGCCCGAGAGGCCGACCAGATCAATTGCCTCCTGCGCCTTTGCTTTCCGCTCTTCAACAGGAATGCTCTGGATTTCAAGGCCAAATGCCACATTCTCCAGGATCGTGCGGTGCGGGAGGAGGGCAAAGTTCTGGAAGATCATACCGATCTTCGTGCGCCGCATCTCCCGCAGTTCATCCTCATCCATCGTGACGATGTCCGTCCCGTCGATCTCGATATTTCCGCTCGTTGGTTCAACGAGCCGGTTGATACACCGCAGAAGGGTTGATTTTCCACACCCTGAAAGGCCCATGAGGACGAACAGTTCCCCCTCATAAACATCAAAAGAAACGGACCGGAGCGCGACGTTCTGCTCGGTCTTCTCAAAAATTTCCTGCTTCTTCTTTCCCTCACGGACAAGCGCAAGGGCATCCTCGGGACGTTTCCCAAAGATTTTTGTCAGGTCCCTGACACTGACTTTGATGGTAGTATTCTTGTTATTTTCTTCCTGGGTTTCTTCCATAAAATGGCAACTCCGGGATATCTAGGATTTTTTGAACCATCCCAAATACATAAGCCTTTTTGTATTACAGTTACATGAAAGGTTGGGTTTCTTACAAATGTGCTCCTTATGTCACAAACCCATATATGACTTTCCCATGCAGACGGAGACACCCGGACCGGCATCTTCCTCCACCCCCCCAAAACGCGCAGAACAGCCCTGCACCAACCATTATCCCTCTTCCACTCCAACAGATATACTACACCAGGGATGATACCCACCATGACCACCACTGAAATAAAAATCACCACCGCACGCATTCCGGTGCTCATCGGAAAGGGCGGCAGAACCAAACGCGATATTGAGAAAAAGACCGGGACCGCCATCACCGTTGACTCTGAGGACGGACTCGTGGAAATTGAGGGTGAGGACGCCATCGCCGTGATGCGCACAACGGAACTCGTCCGTGCCATCAACCGGGGATTCTCACCAGAACGGGCGTTCACGCTCTTCGAAGACGAGGATATGATCCTCGACATCATCGACCTCTCCGGTGTCTGCACGACACCAAAACAGATGGAACGCCTCCGGGGCAGGATCATCGGCAAGGAAGGACGGGCACGTGAACAGATCGAGGATATGACCGGCGCCATCCTCTCGGTGCAGGGCAAGACCGTGGCAGTGATCGGCATGATCGATCAGGTCAAGAATGTCCGGACAGCGATTGATATGCTCATTGAAGGTCTTCCCCATGCGACGGTCTTCTCGTTTCTGGACCGCAAGAAGAAAGAGGCAAAGGTCGATATGCTCGAGTATTATTACTGACCTCCGGATTATCATATAAATATTTTAGCAGAATACAGGGCGAAGATACGTGCCGCACACCGGAAAAGAGCAAAAATTCAGGGACGAATGGATGATTTCCACTGGAAGACATATGCCTACATTCTGCTCATTCTGGGAAAATAAAGCAATTAAATCACATTTACACAGGAAAATAAGGGGTGCCTTTTGAATTTTTCCGATTTGACGCTTCCTGATGCATTAAAACGGTCATATGCAGATAAAGGTATCGAATCCCTGTATCCGCCCCAGAACGAATGTATTGAAAAAGGACTCCTTGACGGAGCAGACCTCTTAGTCGCCATTCCCACTGCATCCGGTAAAACCCTGATCGCCGAGATGGCGATGCATGCCGCCATTGCACGGGGAGGGATGTGCCTCTATATCGTCCCCCTGAAGGCGCTTGCAACAGAGAAGGCACACGAGTTTGCAAACAGGGGCGCCTCAATCGGTGTTGCCACCGGGGACTATGACCAGAAGGATACACGCCTCGGGACGAACAATATCGTGATTGCGACATCCGAGAAGGTGGACTCCCTCCTGAGAAACGGCGCCCCCTGGCTCTCCCGCGTCACCTGCCTTGTGGCAGACGAGGTGCACCTCATCGATGACGAGTCCCGTGGCCCCACCCTTGAAATGGTGATCACCAAACTGCGGCATACCTCTCCTGATATGCAGGTGATCGCTCTCTCAGCGACGATCGGCAACCCAAAGGAACTCGCAGGGTGGCTCGGTGCTGAGCTCATCACCTCGGACTGGCGGCCGGTTGACCTCAGAGAGGGGATCTGCTACCAGAATACCATCTATTTTATCGATGACGAACGGGAGATCGACCCCACAACAAAGACCGAGGATATCAATCTGCTGTTGGACTGTGTGGCAGACGGGGGGCAGTGCCTCGTCTTTGTCTCCTCGCGGCGCAATGCGGAGAGCTATGCAAAACGGGCGGCAGAGGCCCTGAAGGCAGACCATGCCGTGCTGGACAGTATTGCAGAGAAACTTGAGGCCGCAGCGGAGACCGATATGGGGCGGGTGCTTGCCGCCTGTGTGAAGAAGGGTGCTGCCTTCCACCACGCCGGGATGAACCGGATGCAGCGGACCCTTGTTGAGGAGGGATTCCGCAGCGGGTTTATCAAATCGATATCCTCGACCCCCACGCTTGCGGCAGGTCTGAACCTCCCCGCCCGCCGGGTCATCATCCGTGACTACATGCGATTTGTCGGCGGGGAGGGGATGCGGCCCATCCCGGTGCGGGAATACCGGCAGATGGCCGGGCGTGCCGGCCGACCGCACCTCGACCCCTACGGTGAGGCCATCCTCATTGCGAAGGCCAAATACACGATCAACGATCTCTATGACGAGTACCTGAACGCGCCGGATGAGGATGTCCTCTCCCACTGCGGGGAAACGGGCGTCCTCACCGCACACATCCTCTCTCTGATCGCCACCGGATTTGCCCGGTCCCGTGACGAACTGCAGGCATTTATGGAGAAGACACTCTATGCCTACCAGCACACCGGCAGACGGGCACTCCACCGCACACTGGATGATGCGCTCGCCTTTCTGACCGAAGCGGAGATGGTGACAGACCTCTCCGGGACGTTGCAGGCGACGAAATATGGTGACCTCACGAGCAGGCTCTATATCGATCCCCGGTCCGCGGAGATGATCACGGCAGCACTCCGCGAAGAGGGCGAACTGACCGACCTTGGCCTCCTCCAGTTGCTCTGCATGACGCCGGACATGTATACGCTCTATGTGAAGAAGAACGACCTTCCGATGCTCGAGAAGTTCTTCTACGACCACGAAGATGAGTTCAAAACCGATTTCTCCTACGATGAGATGGAGGAGTTCTTCCGCAGCCTGAAGACCGCGAGGCTTCTCACCGACTGGATGGACGAGACCGGGGACGATACCATCTGCACCCGCTTTGGCGTCGGCCCGGGCGATATCCACAACGCGGTTGACGGGATTGGATGGTTGCTGCACGCCTCCGGGAGGCTCACATCCCTTGTCGCACCCGAACACCGCGGGATGGTGGAGGAGACGACACTGCGTGTCCGCCACGGTGTCCGCGAGGACCTGATCCCGCTGGTGCGGGTCAAAGGGATAGGACGGGTCCGGGCCCGCCGCCTCTTTAATAATGGCATCACGAGTCCCAAAGCGCTCGCCGCCGCAGACCCCGCCATCATCGGCAGAATCGTGGGCGGCAAGACCGCAGAGAGCATCATCCGGGCGGCAAAGTCCATGAGAAGCGGAGGCAGGAGTGAGCGCAGGGACCCGGCACGCGAACGGATGGCTGCCCGCACAGGCGAAGAAGGCCCGCCAGACGGGGGAGAGGCCATCGCACCACACAAACCGACCACACATGGGAGTACTGCAGATGACAAACCAGAGACTCAGGCACAACGCTCGCTCTTCTCATTCGGAGGCGGAGCAGATGAATAACACGACAGGACCACTCATGCCGTCCCACACCCTGCTCTACGCCGATGCAGAGATCACAGACATCCGGGAATTTCTTGCCGCGGTGCACGATGCCGCAGACCGTCTGGAGGCGCATATCACCTGTATCAATGCCGACCGGGTCGCCGGCCGCCTGCACCTGAATACCGCACTCGCCCATGCCTGCCGGACATGGTTTGTCGATAAAAACCCGGTCGCACGGTCCTTTGAGATGGAACTCCTGCTCTGGGTCGCGGCCACCCGGCAGACCAGTGTTGCCGCAGGGTTCGGTGCACAGCAGGGGAGAATGCCCCTCTGGATAGTGGTCGTGCCGGGAAGAGAGAATGCAGCAGATGAAGTCAATATGCTGCCCGGCCTCACGCTTGCTCCCTCCCTGCCCCCAAAAACAGAAGCCATCGGTGCAGAGAAACGCTCACGCCTGATGGATGACTTCTGCATCACTGAGACAGAACTTGCCACTATCGGTGCAGAACGGTTCCCTGAACTTGTTGCCGAGCGTGTCGCCCTTTCCGCCGTGTACCGGTAAGGGCACAAACGGAATTATTTTTACCTGGCATACACCATACCCCCATTATCTATGGATCTCTCCCGTCTCTGTTCGGTGGCGGTCCGGGCCGTCTCCATTGACCAGGTATCTCTCGCATCCATCACAGGGACGGTGACCGTTGCCGTCACCTCGCGGGCGCCTGCCCGGTTAACGCTCTCTGAGGTAAGGTTTGATGTTCTCCCGGCAGACGGGACGGCGGAGCGGATCATCGTCCACGGGTGGGCGGAGAATGTCAGTCTGGGTGCCTACGCCACCACCGAGGTGCCCGTGCCTGTCACCGTCACGTCCGCTGAGGCGATCCGGTTTCTCACCGGCGCCCTGACCCGCGATATGGACGCACGGGTCCGTGGAACGGCAGTCATCGATGCATATCTCTCAAAGATCACGGTTCCGTTTGAGGATATGGTGACGATCCCATCCCTCCTTCACCGGTGAATGCTCCTGTGCGTTTCCCATGTCCCGGATACATCCCCCTCCGTTTTACCTGTGACGCGCTCTCTCGGATGAGACAACCGTGCCATTAATACCCTTCTATGAGTATATCAACCTGATACGGAATGGCAGGAACACGTGGACACTTTGAGAAAGGCGTATGGGTTGAAGAACCAATACCCGGTGAAGAGACAGAGACGAATGAACAGGAGATCGATGTGGAAAAGATCATCGGTGACGCCCGAAAATCCGTCTCACGTGCAGTAAAGGATGTAACAAGTCTTGGAAAGACCCTTTTTGGTACCAAAAAAGGGCGTGGGCATCTTGAAAAGGAGGCAAAAAAGGCCGGAGACAAACTGGAGAAGGCCATCAACGAAGCTATAGAGGATGCAAAAAAGAAGATGAAAGAGTAAATTTCATCTGATATTCTCTTTTTCCGGGCGGAGGAGCAGCTATTCTGAAGACGCCAACCCGCAGATACGCATCTCTCTAAATCCCTCTCAGTACTCACTGTTATTAAAGAGAGGGATGAATAGTAGCACTACCACGGGATCGGATGGCAGATGCGGTCCTTCGGAGGTATGTGATTTGAAAAAACACTATGGAATGGCATGCATGGTCATCCTTCTCATTACACTCGTTCTCATGATGCCCGCAGCGGCGATCGAACTGGAAGAGGTGTTTCTGGGAAAGGTGACAAAGGCGGACCAGGCAACAGGTGCGCTTGACGTGAAGATCTCTGCGAAATGGAACGGGAAACAGTATGCACCGGTCGACCCGGTGACGATATACGGCACATCGACCTTTGATGCACTCTTTGAGAACATCAAACAGGGCGATGAGGTGGTCGGCACCCTGATGGGCGGCGAGGAATGGATCGCAATCGGTCTCGTTGGATCAAAACAGTCCACCCAGAAACAGGTGAGCTGGATGATCGGCGACCCGAATGCAATGGTTTCCCCGTTGGTCGGGAATTACAAGGTCTCCTACACGGCAAACCCGAAATGCGACTCCTGCATCGGGTCGGTCTGCTACGCCGAGTCCGTTGACGTGACTGTCCGGACAGTCGGCTATGACGCCAACGGAAAGGAGTATACGGTTTCTGAGATCGCAACAAAGACCCTTCTTCCTGCCGGGACGATGAATGTGGCCGGTACAAATAACCAGCAGTACGTAAACATCCTCTTTATGAAGGGAGAAGCGCCTGCGTCCGCCTGTCCGGATGCGCCGATGATGGTCGGTCCGCAACCGGTTTCGGATTTCTTCATCAAATCGATGAGTGTGGCGTCCGGCATCCCGACCGAGACACCGGTACCGGTGGAAACGACTGCGGTGCCTGCAACCCTGCCGGCGACACCGGTCACCCCGGTGCCCACTTCCGCACCCACCCCGGAGCCGATCGCTACCACGACACCCGGCTTTGGCGTGATCGCAGCCCTCCTCGGATGTGCGGTGACACTGGCGGTTCTCCGCCGGTAAAATTCCCATTCATTTTTTCCATTTTTATCCGACCACCTGAAAAAGAGTATTGTATCCGGTCATCCAATGTACTGGATCAATGAGTCTTGCTGTGATTGCCGAGAGCATTATCATCCTCTTTTTACTGATGGGAGTCGGCTTTCTCTGCAGACGCACCGGTGTCATCGGGCCGGACGGGGCCCGCGGACTCTCTTCGTTCGTCGTGAACGTGAGCCTGCCCGCGTTGATCCTGATGGCGATGCAGGTGCCCCTCACGCCCGAACTGGTGGAGAACGCGACCGGCATTCTCCTCGGAGTGGGTGTATTTTATGCAGTCTCCTTTGCGTTCGCCTTCAGTGTGCCCCGGGTTATCGCAGACTCCGACCTTGAGGAGGGCGTGATGCGGTTCATGCTCGTCTTCTCAAATCTCGGGTTTATGGGCATTCCTGTGGCCAATGCCGTCTTTGGTCCGGAGTCAATATTCTACGTCTCAATATTCAATCTCACCTTCAGCATCCTGCTCTTCAGTGTTGGCGTTCTGATGCTCCGGCCCGATATGGGCAGGTATCTTGACCCGAAACTCTTCCTGAATACCGGTCTTATCGCATCGGTCGCAGGGCTCATTCTCTTTGCCCTGCAGGTTCACATCCCGTCACCGTTTGCAGATGCCTTCACCCTGCTTGGCAGCACCACCACCCCGCTTGCGATGGTCGTCGTGGGAGCGCTTTTAGCGACGCTGCCCCTGGAAGGCATCTTCACGGACAAGAAGATCTGGGTTATCACCATCATCCGCCTCGCGGTAATTCCCCTCGGGGTCTTCCTCATCCTCCGTCCCTTTGTCTCCGGGCCCTTCCTCCTCGGTGTGCCGGTGTTGCTTGCAGCAATGCCGGTTGCGGCAAACGCCGTGATGCTCGCAGAGGAGTATCATGTGGACGCGACGCTCGCATCAAAGGGCGTCTTCCTCACGACCACCCTCTCCCTCGCAAGCCTGCCCTTAATCACGCTCCTTATCACCTGACGTGCGGGAACGAGCGTGCCGCCATTCCGCCGGTCCTCCCGGAAGTGAGCGGGGTGCAGGAATGGCAAGGTATTTTTTTTGTCCCGCAGAGAGGTATGCAGGAGATTACCGTACGATGTACAGACTTGTATTGCTGCGCCACGGGGAGAGTCAGTGGAACCGGGAAAACCGGTTTACCGGATGGACGGATGTTGACCTCTCGGAGAAAGGACTGGAAGAGGCACATGCGGCAGGCGCCCTGCTGCGAACAGAGGGGTTCACCTTTGATGTCGCCTATACCTCAGTCCTGAAACGGGCCATCCGGACACTCTGGATCACGCTTGATGAACTGGACCGGATGTGGATCCCCGTGCACCGTTCATGGCGCCTTAACGAACGCCATTATGGCGCCCTGCAGGGATTAAACAAGGCAGAAACCGCTGCCCAATACGGTGACGAACAGGTATTTATCTGGCGAAGAAGCTATTCGATTCCGCCGGAACCCCTCGCAGCGGATGACGAGCGCTCCCCGGCACGCGACCCCCGGTATGCCGCGCTTGCCCCGGAGGAGATCCCGCTTACCGAGTGCCTGAAGGACACCGTCGCACGCTTCCTGCCGGTCTGGAACGAGGAGATCGTCCCCCAGATAAAAGCGGGGAAGAATGTGCTCATCGCCGCACACGGCAACAGTCTGCGTGCGCTCATCAAGAACCTGGAGGGCATCTCGGACGATGACATCTCACAGCTCAATATCCCGACCGGTATGCCGCTTGTGTATGAACTCGATGATGACCTCAAGCCAATACGCTCCTACTATCTTGGTGACGAGGACGAAGTGAAGGCGGCGATGCAGAGCGTCGCAAATCAGGGGAAGGCACAGAAATAATTCAATTTTTTTGACAGATCCAACGAAGCCCTCACGGAACCATCGGACGCATCCGGGGGCCATGCAGGTGATTCTGCACCTGGAGGAAGCTGAAACCCTTTTTTAGAATCGACTGACATAAACCGGGCATGTTTCTTCCCAATTATCTCACGGATATCTCTTAGATACGATTATCGAGCGAAGCGCAGTTTTGAAAATTTTCATTTCATACCGAAAATCTGACGCAGAATATCCTCAGAATCAATGAGAAAAAATGGATGAACTCAGGTCTAACTGCCGTTCACGGCAATGATCAGGAAATCTGGTTCGTCATCGATGCCAAGGAAGCCAAAGAGGATCCTGATATACTCATTATAGAGCCCGGTCATCTTCCGGTACTCGCTGTCAATAAATCCGGTGTCCTCTGCCACAGGCGCAGGCGTTGCGGTGGGAACAGCGGTCTGCGATACGGTTGCCGCAGTTGCGGGAGGGTTAACGATGATGGTCTTGGAATAATCATCCGTCGTGCCGCTCCCGTCTTCAATTTCCAGCGTGACGGTGTATGTGCCAGGAGAGGAATAGACGATATTCGGCGGGGACGACCCGCTGTAGGTCTGTCCGTTTCCGAAGTTCCAGGTATACGAATCGATGTCAGCACCCGAGGACGCGTCCACAAACCGCACCGAGAGCGGTGCGGTGCCGCTGGACGGGTAGGCGTTGAACCGGGCAGAAGTGGTGACAGTGTGGACGGTGATCGTATTGCCGATGATCGCACTGCCGGCGTCATTCCAGACGGTCAGGGTGACATAGTAACTGCCCGCATTTTCATAGGTGTGGGAGGGATTTTTCGAGGTGCTATAGCGGTTTCCGCTAAAGTCCATTGCATCGTCAAAGTCCCACTTCCACTGGTCGATGCCTGTACCCGTTGAGGTATCAGTGAAGGTAATTGCCTCCCCCACCGCAGGACTCGTGGGGCTCCAGGTAAAGGATGGCGTCGGTTTGGGAACAGCCGTGGGTGTCGGCGTTGCGGTCCCGACGGTGATGGTTTTAGTGACCGAGTCTGAGGCAGTCCCCGACTTGGTGACGGTGAGTGTCACGGAATAGGTGCCCGCATTTGCGTATGTATGGGTCGGATTCTCAAGCCCAGAACCGGTCGTGTCACCAAAGGTCCATTCCCACCCGGTCGGGGACCCGTCTGAGGTGTCAGTAAATGTGACCGATTCGTCTGCATCGGGACTGGATGGTGAATAACTGAAGTCTGCATCAAGGCCCTCCACCTGCACAGTGATCTGCCGGGTATATGCAGTGGACGAGCCGGCAGCATTGGTGGCGATCAGGCTGACCGTATAGGTGCCAACATTCGTGAAAGTGTGAAGGGGATTTTTCTCTGTGCTCGTCCCCGTACCGCCAAAATTCCAGCTCCAGCTCGTCGGGCTGTTCGTCGACTGGTCCGTAAAGGTGACCTGTGTCCCGGGGTTGGGCGTTGTCGGACTGTAGATAAACGAAGCGGACGGGACTGCTGTCTGTGTCGGTGTGGGAGTGGCTGTTGCCGTTGGGGTAGGAGTCGCTGTCTGTGTCGGTGTGGGAGTGGCTGTTGCCGTTGGGGTAGGAGTCACTGTCTGTGTCGGTGTGGGAGTGGCTGTTGCCGTTGGAGTAGGAGTCACTGTCTGTGTCGGTGTGGGAGTGGTTGTCACATTATCCGCACAGACAGGAGGGGCAACGCAGGCAATAATGACCAGCATCGCCACACACGTACCCAGAAGCCCCGAAATTGTGCCCTCCGGAAGATTCCGGAACCATTCATAGAGAAAATGTATTGATTCTTTCATCACTGTGTTCCTCCTGCTGAGAAGAAGAGATAGAATATCGCAATCACAAGGATCACCGGGACGGCCACCGCGAGCAGGGCAAAGCGCTCCTCGACGTCATCCGCCGTAACAAGCCCTTTATACGCGAGAACGAGCGTCCAGAGTGCTGCTAGGGGTGGGCCAAAGAAGGGGATGAGCCCCACCGTGCCGATGGGTGTCGCTGCATACGCACAGGTGCGGAAGGTATCTCCCGGGCAATCGCTCTGTCCAAAGATCCGCAGGAGGATGTGCATGACAAGGGACCAGATAAGGACAGCGAAAACGCCCAGGATGACAATCCGTGGGATCAGGAGCGCTGCCGCAACGATATCTGCACCCAGTGCCGCCATCTGCGGGTACTCTGCTGCGTCCAGCGATGCCGCAAAGAAGTGCAGCACAAGGGCGCTCACCGTCCCGAAGATCGCAAGGACAATGATCAGATAGACCAGTGCCTGTCCGAAACTGTCGTTTTTGGTGTAGCGGAAGGCGTCCTCCGGTGCGGCGAGAAACCCAAGGTACTTCTCGACGAATGGGACTTCAGAGAGGCCCTGTTCCTGACTGCGGAACCGGAACGACGGCGAGCGGCGTTGCCGTGGCTCACGCTTTCGCTTCTCCGGCTTCTCCCGTTTCTGTTTTGGTCTGGGTTGTTTCTCAGGACGCGCCTCCTCTCCCGCCGCATCAAAGGGCAGGTCACGGATACCCGCTGCACTCTCTCCCGGCGCACTCCCTGCCAGACATGTGCCACAGTTCGGACAGAACCGCGGACTCCCGGAGAGAGGAGCGCCACACTCGGTGCAGAACCGCTGTTTCGCCGTGACCGCTGGCGTAGCGGGTGGTCGTCCGGGAGGGGCGGAAACAGGAGGCTCTCCTCCGGCAGGAGCGGGGCGGGCGGGTTGTGGGGCAGGCGGCCGCTCAGGTAGCGTTGCGGTATCCGTGAGCGCGTTCGCCCACGTATCCCGCTCCGGCGCCCTGCCGCCCGAGTACCACTCGGAAAAGACCAAAACCATCGTCCGTTCGCTCCCGCCTGCGGCCCGCACCCGCAGGTGCATCGACGGTTCTCCCCCGGCGGATACCTTCGATACGACACCGGTGACATCCGCCCGCTTCACCGTCAGGGGGGCGGACTTCGGGTCCTCATGACGGACAAGAGAGAGGGTATCGGGGGAGAGGGTGGCCGTGAACTCGTGGCCCTTCACGATGATATGGTCCGCCTTCAGCCCGGAGACCACTGGTTTTTCCACTGGTTTTTCCACTGGTTTTTCCACTGGTTTTTCCAGTGGTTTTTCCAGTGGTTTTTCCAGTGGTTTCTCCGGTGCCGGGGGGATCTCAACCTGAGGTGCCGGTGCGGGTGGTGCATGCTCTTCAGCATCAGCAGAGGATGGTTCCTGAGGTGCAGGAACGGGAGTGTCGGCCGGGGCCGTCTCTGCGGCAGAAGAACCGGCCGAAACAGGGGCAGTCTGCGGCATCGTCTCCGTCTCTGCCACCATTCCCCGTACCAGTTCTGCCACCCGGTCGCGTTCATCCTTCCCCAGGGACAGGCCCGCCCCGTCAAATACAAGGACCATCGTCCGTGTCCGGTCTCCTGCGACAACCGAGAGCGATAGGGATGGGGCGCCTTCTGCGGTTTCACCGGGGGAGAATGCGGACAGCGAGCTGAACAGAATCTCCACTGGAGAGGCATTCGGGAAGTCCGGCTGGGTGAGAATGAGCCGTTTATGGGTAAGAAAGAGATCAAAAATATGGGATTTGACCCTGACAGCGGGTGAAGTCGTCACCAGTTTTTCATCGTCGGCAAGGTCAGGATATATCGTAGAATCACCTGAAGAGTTTTTCCCCGGGATTTAAATATAGTATCGCATATCGGATAGGCTCCGGACAGGCATGCATCACTTTCACCCCACGGTAGTCAGCTATATCACCACCGTCCGCAAAATACTCATTCATATGACAGGTCGTGCGTCCCGGCGTCTCTGTGCCGGCATCCTGATCCTCATCTGCGCTGCCGTTCTTCTCTGCCCCGCTGCAGCAGGACTGGCACAGTACCGCATTCATACCAACATCGATTCCGCCCAGGTATACTTTGATTCAGTCTACCAGGGGCAGACCTCCGGAGGGGTTCTGAGCGTGAGCGTCTCCACCACCGGCACACCATACACGACGGTTGAGGTCCGGAAGGCCGGATACTCCACCGTATCACAGAACCTCCCCTATGTCCCGGACGGTGCGTCAACGGACCTCTACTTCACCCTCTCCGCAGACACCGGCGGCGGCACCGGAACACTTCTGGTAAAGACCGCTCCCTCCGGCGCATCGGTCTATATCAACGGCATCTACCAGGGTACGGCACCGGTGAGTGCCACCGGTCTGCGCCCCGGCACCTACACCATCATCGCCGAGATGCCGGGCGCAGAGAGCGTGACAGAGACGGTCACGATCACCGGCGGCGAATACCGGACCGTCACGCTGAATATGGGCGGCACTGCGACGGTCACCTTCACATCATATCCCTCCGGCGCCTTCATCGAACTCGACGGCACCATCATCGGCACGACCCCGCATACCGAGACCGGTGTGACGCCCGAAATCCATCAGGTCGTCATCACAAAGAACGGCTATTACAACTGGCGTGAGACCGTTGATATGACCGGGGGAGGTTCCCGGTATGTCTCTGCTACCCTGCGTTCTGTTACACCAGAAAATGTCATCCGCATCCAGTCGGTTCCTGCAGGCGCTGCGATCTATGTAAACGGCATCTATCAGGGGGAGACCATGGAGAACGGATACTTCCCGGTTTCCGACCTCAGGGCCGGATCGCATACGGTTCTCCTGACACTCAGAGGCTATGATGACTACGAGGAGACGGTCACCCTCACGGACGGCGAGACCATCACAATAGTGGCAGACATGGATGACGGCACCGGGAGCACCACCACCGCCACTCCCACCCCCTCCGGTGCAACAGGCAAACTCGCGCTTTCCACCAGTCCGCCGGGGGCAGAGATCACCATCGACGGCAGTCCCGCGGGCCGGATGACCCCTGCCACGATCAGCGCGATTCCCGCAGGCACGCATACCATCCGCCTGCAACTCGCGGGGTATGCACCTGCTGAGGCAACCGTTACCGTGACTGCGGGCAAGACCACCACTCTCTCCCTGCCGCTTGCCGCGGGCAGTGCGGCAACACCGGTGCCCACCAAAAGTCCTGCGCCTGTCGTTATCCCCGCACTGGGGGCGTTTGCCCTCTTCTGTCTCCGGTCACGACAGCGCCGGTGAAGAAAAACTGTTTTTTTGGGCACTGTTATTCGAAAAACCCGAGATGCACGAGAATGGTGCGCACAGCGGCAACCCCGCCGTCAAGGTATGCTGCCCCGCATACCGCTTCCATACACTCAGCAAGCACGCGTCCGGACCGCCAGATTTCCTGCTTGGACTCCCCCTTCCCCCAGGTCACGTAGCGGTGCAGGTCAAAGGACTCCGCAAGACGGCGGAGGACCGTCATATTCACCATATTCATCTTGGTGACCGAGAGGTCCCCCTTGCTCTCCATCCCTCCCGCAATGAGATGCTCCAGCACCACGACATCGATTGCCGCGTCACCGAGTGTTGCAAGGGCGTCCATGGAACGCTCATCATCGCAGTCCTCTTCTTTTGCCGCCGCAAGACGGGTCATCGCACGGGAGAGGAGGCTTACGTCCTGAAATTGGTAGCCAAGCGCACCCTCCAGGTCATCGTACAGCGGATTCATGATATGATAATCGCTCTTTTCGAAAGAAAGGGTTATCCCCCGTCATCCCTCATGTCAGATATATGACGCGAGGTGACGAAGAGAGATGAGACCATCCATCATCGTACTGGCCTGTCTGGCAGTTCTGGCCCTTTCCGGGACGGCCACAGGATATCTGATATCGTTTGACGCGCCGTCCTGGGTCGCCCTGGGAGAACCGATCCCGGTGACGGGCACGAGCACCTATCCGTCCGGTGCACAGGGCTCGGTCATCGCCTACCGGGCGATGCCCGGCAACCTGCCCGTATCGGTGGACTATCAGGTCTTTACCACAGCGCCTGACGGGGCATGGAAGGTCTCCTTTGATACCGACGGGTGGATGGCGACCTCATACAAACTGGAGATCGCAAAGAACGACAACTACCCGCTGGGGTCATCCTCGGTCACCTACAAGTACGTCGATGTGATCGACCGCTCACAGGACTGTGTGGTAACAACCCCTGATACCCAGTACTCGGAGGGGGACATCACCATCTCCGGCATCGCCCACTCCCCGGTGGGAGGACGTATCCTCATCACGATCACGGACGCGTCCGGAACAGACCTCAGCGGGACCATTCCCGTATCAGTGGCAACGGACGGCACCTTCTCCCTGCGCTATGCCGTTCCCGGCCCCGGCACCTACACCGTCCGGTATGCCGATGAGAAAGGCCCCCTGACCGAACAGGACGTCACCGTCATCCTCCATCCGGATGCAACACCAGTCCCCACCGTGACACCGGTGCCGCCTGCTGTGGGCACACCGGCACCAACACCCACCACAACACCGCTGCCCCTTGCGGGACTCCTCGCGGGTATGCTTGGTGCGGGGTATGCATTCTCGCAGCGGAGGGGGAGAGAGCCATGAAACTCCTGCCATGCTGCATCGTTATGCTCTGCTGCGCCCTGCTTGCGGGCAGCGCTGCCGGGTACACCATTGCCTTTACGGTCGTGCCTTCGGAGACCATGGTGGGGGCGACGGTCACCATCACCGGGACAAGCAGTATCCCCGCGGGCTACACGGATGAAGCGATTCTCTACCGGGAAGTCCCGAACTATCCCTCCAAAGAGGTGGGTCGTTATTCCTTCACCACCACGGAAGGCGGGGCATGGGGATTTACTATCGACACCACCGGATTTGCCCCTGCCACGTATAAAGTCCAGCTCCCGAAATCAGGCGAATACCCATACGGGTCGTCTGCGGTACTGATGCAGACCTTCACGCTCACCGCTCCCCCGGAGACACCGGCACCTGTCACTCCGACAGCAACCAATACGCCATCATCTGTTTCCACGCCTGTTTCCACACCTGCAGAGACGGCCACCCCTGAAGAATCCCCCACTCCCACCTCCACACCCGCGGGGAGTATGATCGTGGTCGCTGCGCTCGGTATCAGTGCCAGCGGGTATGCATATATGCGCAGAAATCGGGACGAATAAAAAAGAGATATTTAGAGGACGGTTGCCTTCGTGATGACAACATCCTCTTTCGGGCGGTCATTCCTGTCGATGCGGGAGAGTGCAATGGCATCGACAACATCCATGCCCTCCACCACTTCACCAAAGACCGGGTGTTTGGACGGGGTCTGACGGTCATCAAAGTCGAGGAACTTGTTGTTTACGAGGTTGATGAAGAACTGTGACCCGCCGCTGTTTGGCTGACCGGTATTTGCCATCGAGATGGTGCCCCGGGCGTTGGAGTGGCCCGCGACAAACTCGTCTTTTATTGTGTATCCGGGCCCGCCTGTACCGGTACCCTTCGGGCATCCGCCCTGGATCATAAAGTTACGGATCACCCGGTGGAAGATGATCCCGTCATAGAACCCCTCTTCAACGAGTTTTTTGAAGTTCCCTGCAGTGATAGGCATGTCATCATAGAGTTCGATGACGATGTCGCCTTTGGTGGTTTCTAATTTTACTCTTGTTGGCATCAGGCTTTGCTCCTTTTGCGATTGCAGACGTGCTATCACGCCTGCATATTCTCTGTCATTTTTGTCAGGGGACAGTTAAATAATCATGGGTGGCGGGCAGGGACACGCCGAAACATCCATACCGCCCGGCGCCCCATCTACGGGGGATGAAGTGGTATACTCCCCTGATCATCGTCGCCTCGTTTTTGATACTCCTTGCCATCTTCGGGGAACCCGGTGCACCTTCACTCTCCTATGCCGCAGAGACAGCGCTTACCGCAACGGACCGGGCAAACCATACCCTTACCTACACGGTGACGCTGACGGTGACAAACACCGGAACGGCTGCAGCAGACAATACCGTGGTGACGGTGTACCTGACAACACCCGCCGACGCCCCGGAATGGCACCAGACAGAGGTCACCTTTCCCGCGGGACGGATTGCGGCAGGGGAGACGGTCGTACTCACCGATGTGGCTGTCCTCAGCGTGGGAGGAGAGACCTGGCCCCTGCTCGCAGACGGCATCCCCCCGGAGACGACCATCGTCGGCACCTATACCGATGCCTTCTTTTGATAATAGAGGGACATCACCTTTTTTTAGAGGGATACCAGAAGAAAAGAGCGATCAGGAATTGTCACGCCGAGTATCCGGTTCCCAGTCATGATGTTTGCGCAGGAATTCCCGGACCTTCTCCGACTCCAGCCAACGCTGGTCCAGCCGACGGATGAGTTCATTAATGGTCGCAATCTGCTCATAGATCCGGTCGGCATAGACCCCCTCGTCGAGTTCCGTATACCCGAGGATCACCATCAGCGGGTTGCGGATCTCATCATTGAGAATGGCGAGGTGTTCGAGGTTCTGCTCGATCTGTTCGAGCGTCCTGCGCTGCCGGTTGCGGAGTTCAACAAGAGCAGAAATATCCTCCAGAAGGACCCCCGCTTCATCCTCCTTTGCAGTCACAAAGGCAGTGACACGCAGGTCTTTTCCCAGAATATCTGAATGGTACTCCAGTGGCTCTTTTTCACGGTTCTCTTTGATACGCTGAAAGATCCCTTCGGCAGTCTTCTCTCTTCCCGGCAGGACCTCCTCCACCGGACGGTTGAGGGCATCGTCGGGATCAATCTCGGTGATCGCGGCAAACGCCGGATTTACCCGGAGGAAGCGCATGACACCACAATCATCCCGTCCGATCAGGGCAAACCCGGTGTCCATGCTCGTGAAGAGGTCACGGTACTGCCGTTCGCTGGCACGCAGGGCAACGGCTGCCGCCTCACGGTCGGTGACGTCGAGGGCAGTGGTCACGATCCCGACCGACACCCCGCCCTCATTGAGCACCGGGCTTGCCGTCACTTCAGTGATGGTGCCGTCGGCGGCGTGCACCGTCCCCTGCACAGGGTGTCGCCTCACCAGCGCTTCAGGGATGGGACATCCCTCACAGAGAGTGGATTCTGCGTGGACGGCGATATAACAGGGACGGCCCTCCGGTGTCCGGTCACCCGCCCCCGTCACCCGCCTGCCTGCCGCATTTGCCCAGATGATTTGGCACTCTGTATCAAGGAAGAAGACAGACTCGGTCACGGCGTTTAAAATAAGCGTCTTCTCACCTTCTGAGAGAGCGAGTTCCCGGTTTTTCCGGTCCACCTCGCGAATCCTCTCCTTGAGTTCAGTGACCAGCACCGCGGTACTGTCGGCAATACGGGAGAGTTCCGGAATGCGTGCGGGGTGGATCTCATGGTCGAGGTCCCCGCCCGCGATAATATCAATGTCATCCACCATCGTCGTGACCGGGCGGGAGATATGGCGGGAGAGAATGATACCGGTCATTCCGGCGAAGAACAGCCCAAGCAGCATGATGGCACCGTATGTCACCAGTGCCTGCAGGGCGGCCTCATCGCGTGTCGCAGTCGAGTAGGTCACTTCAGCATAGAAGTCCATGAGGGAGCGGGCGGGCGAGGTATCGTCCTCGATATCCACGACGATATAGCGTGTCTCTCTCTGCCGTTCCGCATCAGAGACGACAACCGGTTCACCGCCTTCGCGTACCTGCCGGAGAATGGCGATGGTCACATCATCCGCACCGCTCTCCCCAAGACCGGTGTTCACATTGAATGGCCCAAACGACGATGCATAGAACCGGATACCCGTGACCACCGGGTGGGCATCGATCAGGTCCGGGATGATCTCATCATACGTGAATATCCGTTGCTCATCCGGCAGGGTGTCCATGTTCAGGCTCATCTCAAGCAGATATGCATGGTCCGGTGTCGGCAGATAGGCAAACTTGCGCAGCACCTTGGTATGGTCCACGCCGCTGCCGCTGCGGTCCGGCACAAAGGCATTGCCCTGCCGTATCCGGGTCAGCTCCTGGTAGAATATCGGATATATTCTGAAATCAGTCCCCCAATCCGGTGCATAGGTGGTGTCCTCAATCACCCCGTCGGCATTGATGATATAGAGGTCCACATCCGTTGTGCTGTACTCCTCCATCTCCGCCTTCAGGGCCAAAAGGTCGATGGCTGCAGGGTCGCTGCCCACGGCCACATACCGGTCCCGGAATATTTCCAGGCCCTTTTTGAGCTGACTGTCGAAGGTGGCCTCATAGATACGGTTGCCCCGGTCAATCAGATTGGAAGAGACTGCAATCTGCTTCTCAGCGGCCTGCTGCTTTTCATTAAACGTCTCTTCAATGGTATCAAGGGCCGAGAAGTATGAGAATACACAAAAGATGACAATGCCCAGCGCAAGTGCTGTGACGACGCCCAGTGAGAGAATCCTGAATAATGAGTGCCGGCCCCTCAGAATGTCCGCTCCTGTGTGTACATGTTAACAGCTACCCAATAACCCTTTGGATTATGATGCCCGTATTATCCGTTATTTTCATATTCAGCGAAAATTTTTGCCTGCATTTGATAAATGACGTTAATACAACATCATTGATTGCCATTGCATGCCGGTGGCGTTTTTTCCATAAGACACACGGCCGTCCTGCACCGTGCCGCATGACCCATGCTCACCACGGGGAATCCCTCCGTCTGCAGTCTCTTTATAGCGTGAAGGGTGCACCAAGAATGGCTTCTGCTGGCATTTTCGACAACAGAGAAAAAAACGGTCTTAAACCTGAATCAGAAGAAAAATATGGAACGTCCAATTAATATTTTCAACGGCAGGGTAACAGGACGGATACATTTATGGCAGAACGCACAATGCACTGGAGCTCACAACGGCTCTTTATTATTGCAACTATCGGGTCTGCAATTGGATTTGGGAACATATGGCGCTTTCCCTATGTCGCCTATGAAAACGGAGGCGGGGCATTTTTAATTCCCTACTTCATTGCGCTCATTGTGGCGGGTATCCCCCTTATGCTCCTCGAACTGGGTATCGGCAACAAGACAAAGGCGGGGGCGGCACAGGCATTCCGAGACTGTGTCGGGAAGAAAAAAGAATGGATTGGATGGATGTCCGCCGTGGTCGCATTTATGGTTGTCGTATACTATGCGGTGATCATCGGCTGGGCGGTGGACTATGCGTTCTTCTCCATCGATCTGGCATACGGGTCCGGGCCGGAGGCGTTCTTCTTCAACGATTTCCTCAATATTTCTGACGGTCCCTTTTCCCTGGGGAG
>Ga0272441_10002050_pt1 | contig 41785 bp, 39 predicted proteins | sample SSMProp6N_FD_193582 | JGI IMG/M metagenome (GOLD analysis project Ga0272441, IMG submission 193582) | Marine sediment archaeal communities from Little Sippewissett salt marsh, Falmouth, MA, United States - SSM-Prop-6N | ecosystem: Environmental > Aquatic > Marine > Wetlands > Sediment ...
GGATCTCGTAAACACGGAAAAGAAAACGGTAGATGCATACCTGGTCTCCGGAGGGAAAGTCAGAATTTACGAAGATGGGGTATTTACGTCGTTCTAAGATGTAAAAATTAACCGATCTCGTGGATGGGATATTGCGATTCGCTTAGCAGTTATTCTTACGCTTTGGTGGAATGAATGGGCCTTGTCGCCGTTATGACAGATTCTTTTCGCCTCTTTTTCGTTGGAAACACGTCTCACATATCGGCTTCCGTCCCATTAGTTTTTCGATAAGGTTTTCCAGTACGAAAATATGAATCAATTCTTCCCTCGTATAACAATCATCTGTCATCTGAGTGAGGTCTGGAAATGTATTGTCCCCCATATTTTCGGAAAACCACTCACATGCGCACTTTTCTTCATCGGACAGATCTATTATTTCATCAAACGTATGGATAAAATTATCAGGATCGTCCCCTTCTAATTTGCCACACTCCCTGCATCGGCCTATCACTTCGGTAACCTTGCCTTTTAATAATTCTCCCATTAACTACCTCATGGCAAATGAGATATACAAAGCATCTTCATCGCCCCTGACTCTTTTATCTAATATAATATCAGTTCAGAGAAAATCAAGAGAAATACGCATCACGAGAGGATATTATCGTTGATCCTATTCATACAGCAACAGAAAGGAAAAGTCTCTGCAATTTATTCACATAATTATATTTGACTCGCAATCTCAATAAAGTGTATTCTTACAGTCAAGAAACTGTACCATGAAACCCCATCGTATTTTTATATTCACGCTTTATTGAGTCTGCTTTACAGACAAAATCCTTCACTGACAGGTAAAAGCAGGCTTTTTATATCACATAAACGGCAGCACTTTTGTCTTGATGAATTGTACGTTGACGTCTATTGCGCCATGTACTCGTTCTCTGACTGATGTATACCCCGGATCGAAGATTTCTGCAGACCCGTTAATGAAGCGGAACGGTAAGTAGACTCGCTGGTGCCGTGTTGCAGCAATCGTTACGAATTCTCAGGTACCGCAATGAAGGGGATAGTAGAAACCATGAAGAAACACGTCAAGATGATTGTCATTCTCTCCTTCATAGCAGCATGCTGTGTTATGACGCTTTATTTTCACGCTATCATCAAATACAGTATGGTCTTCTCCCATCTGTTCTACATACCAATTATCCTTGCATCTCTATGGTGGCAAAAGAGGGGACTCGTAGTTCCGATATTTCTCGCGTTTATTCTCCTTGTAAGCCACATCATCTTTCGATCACAGGTGATGATTTTTGATGATGTATTTCGGGCTCTCATATTTATAACCATTGGATTTGTCTTCGCCGTGATGAGTGAGCAGATTACGGAAAAAAACGAAGCACTTGCCGTTATTCTGGAGGGATCTCCGATCCCTGCATTCATAATCGACCCGACCCACAGAATAACGCATTGGAACAGGGCACTCGAAGAGATGAGCGGAATGAATGCGAGTAAAATGCTCGGCACGCAGGAACACTGGAAGGCATTCTATAAACAAAAAAGACCCTGCATGGCCGATCTCCTGATCGATCAGCAGTCAGAGGACATCTGCATCTGGTATGACGGTGCCCATACGTGCAGTCCGTCGGAATACGTTGAAAGGGCCTACGAAGCAACCGATTTCTTTCCGGCACTCGGCAATGAAGGCAGGTGGATCAGATTCACGGCAGCTCTCTTGAGAGATTCCAAGGGATATCTTCGCGGTGCGATCGAAACGCTTGAAGATATCTCAGAGCGAAAGTTTGCAGAAGAGGCATTAAAGGAGAGCGAACAGAAACTGAAAACAATTCTCGAAGGTTCGTCAATCCCCACGTTCGTCATTGATAAAAACCATACGGTACTTCACTGGAATAAAGCCCTCGAGGAAATGAGTGAAATCAGGGCAGACGAAGTCATAGGTACACAACAACACTGGAGGGCATTTTACGACGATGAACGACCCTGCATGGCTGATCTCATCGCAGACGATCGTCTCGATGAAATACCAATATGGTATGCTGGCAGCTATCACGAATCCGAACTCATCAATGAAGCATATGAAGCAATCGACTTCTTCCCAGACCTCGGAGTTGGAGGGAAATGGCTCCGATTTTCGGCCGCAGCATTGCGAGATTCCAAGGGTACTCTCGTCGGTGTAATTGAAACCCTCGAAGACATCACTGATCGACGTCTAGCGGAAGAGGCGTTGAAGGAGAGCGAACGACACCTCAAGGTTGTTCTTGAGGGCTCTCCCATCCCAACATTCGTCATAGATAGTGATCACCAGGTACTATACTGGAACAAGGCTCTGGAAGAAATGAGCGCAATCCATGCTGACAAAGTCATCGGGACGAGTCAACACTGGAAAGCTTTCTACGATCAGGAACGACCGTGTATGGCGGATCTCCTGATAGACGGTCTTATCGACGAGGTTCCCCACTGGTATTCCGGGAGATATCACAAGTTGGAATTGATTGAAGATGCCTACGACGCGATCGACTTTTTCCCTGCCCTCGGAGCCGGAGGGAAGTGGCTCCGATTCACGGCGGCAACCCTCAGAGACTCGAAGGGGATACTCTTCGGTGCAATCGAAACCCTTGAGGACATCACGGATCGAAAGCTTGCCGAGGAGGCACTCAAGGAAAGTGAACTGAGGTATATGGAACTGAGCATTACCGATGCACTGACCAAATTGTTCAACTCACGTCATTTCTATGCTCAGTTGAAGTCAGAGGCAGAACGAGCCAGCCGTTATAAGCATCCGTTGTCAATTCTCATCCTGGATATCGATGATTTCAAAGATTACAATGACTCATATGGGCATTTGGAAGGTGACCAGGTTCTCTCACGTCTCGGGAAGGTAATTCGGAGATGCCTGCGAACAACAGACTCAGGATACAGATATGGCGGTGAAGAGTTCACCCTGCTACTTCCCGAAACAAAGGGAGAAGCGGCCATCGCACTGGCAGAAAGAATACGAAGAGAATTTGAAAGCGAATCGTTTTCCCCCATACCTGATGCGATCATTCATAAGACGGTCAGTGTCGGCGTGACGGAGTATATCGAAGGAGAGGACATAACGATTCTCCTCAAAAGGGCCGATGAGGGAATGTACACTGCAAAGAGACAGGGGAAAAACAGGGTTTTCTTCAGCAAAACATAACCAATAGCACGTACGGGTTCTTCCAAATCACTTCAATTCCTGCTTCAACTTATCTGCGAGATCCGCGAGTATTGCATCGAACTGTCGCCGCATATCGAACATGTCACGACGCATCCTCAAGATAATATCGACACCCGGGAGATTGACATCCATTTCCTCAACAAGAATCTTCGCAAGACGAAGCTTTTCCACCTCACCGAGAGGATACACCCTCTCTTTCCTCCCCTTCCTCACAACGGGACAGAGAATGTCCTCATCTTCGAGATCGAGAAGAAACCGTTCCTCCACCTCGAACATCTCAATGATTTCCAGTTTTGTCAGGTACTTTTTGACCATACCACTACAACTTGACAGTTTTTCGTATATCCTCTCTGTAGAGAGTTTCCATTTTTCTGGCAGCTTCAATAGTCTCCACATCGTCGGTCTGAGGAACCTTCACCACGAGTTTCATCAGGATATCACCCCGTTTCCTCTTCTTGGGATTATAGGCTCCCTTTCCCTTCAGACGTAAATTCTGACCGCTTTGGCTTTTCGGCGGCACCGAGACCTTCACATCCCCTTCGACAGTCGGAATGGTAATCATTCCCCCCGCCATTATTTCATGAATCGTAACCGGCACTTCCATATGGAGATCATCGCCTTTTCGCGATAAAACAGGATGAGGAGTAACATTAACTATTAGATATAAGTCACCTGGTTTCCCCCCGTTTTGCCCTGCCTCTCCCTTACCGGCCACGCGAACCTTTGCTCCGTCACGAACCCCCGGGGGAATTTTCACCCTGATTTTCTCCGTTCCCACCACCTGTCCCGATCCCCGGCACATTGAACAGAAATCTCCCACTCTTCCGTGTCCGCCGCACTGTGGACATACCTGTGTGAAGGCAATGGGTCCCTCCGCGACATTGAGGCGTCCCGACCCACCGCAGCCCGAACAGGGTTTTAACTTCGTACCCGGTTCTGTCCCCGAACCATTGCAGCGATCGCATTGCATGATCTTTTGCATGGATATTTCTGTTTCGATCCCTCGAAGAGCAGCAATAAAATCAACAGTCATTTCATACTTAACATCTCTGCCTCCTGCGGGTCCGGATGACCTGAAAGAACGTTCTCCTCTTCCTGCACCGAAAAGATCACCAAAGATATCCTCATAACTCTGGTAGCGGCCGGACCAGTCCGACTCCTCACCGGCGCCGCTCGTTCCCGTCGCAGACTGCCAGGCCCTATACTGTCTCATTTTTTCGCTGTCAAACCCGGGATGAAGACCTTCCTCACCGAATTCATCGTACAGTTTTTTCTTCTCTTCATTGCCCAGGCACTCGTAGGCACGAGATATTTCCTTGAACTTCTGCTCCGCATCCTTGCTCCCCGGGTTAACATCGGGATGCCACTTCCTGGCCAGTTTCCTGTATGCCTTCCTTATCGCATCCTGTGATGCATCCTTCGATATACCCAGCGTTCTATAGAAGTCCTGTGCCATGCCCTTGATCTCTATCCTCAGTTGTTTACACCATATAGTAACGTAATTTACCACCACCTGCCGGAGCGAATCAAGACAATTTAAAGACGACATGCACAGCGGCACCAATCATCGCTTCTCACGACATGCAGAACTGACGACAACGAAACACTATATTTTCCACATCCGTTGTGCTATATCATTATAACTTATTGTTATCATGCATAAAAGGATAATCCATGACGATGAAACACACATATTCGTTGAGTCTCATACTTATTGCGGTGATTTTTCTGACCGGGTGTGCCATTATCTCTGTCCCCCTCGTTACACCACTTCAGAAATTGGAAGAACGGATAATTGAAGGAAAAGGGAAAGATAAAATACTCGTCCTCGATATTTCAGGTATTATCTCTGAAAAGAAACGCCCTGAAGTTCCCCTGCGGGGAGAAACGTCCATGATCGAGGATGTGCGAGAGGCCCTGAAAAAAGCCGAGGGCGACAGGACTATCAGAGGTCTTATCGTACGCATCAACTCTCCGGGAGGTTCGACAACGGGCAGCGATATTCTCCACCATGAAATTGTTCAATTCAAGAAAAGCACGCACATGCACATCATTGCATCTTTAATGAACGTAGGAACATCAGGCGGATATTACGTTGCCACCGCCGCCGATGAAATTGTTGCACACCCAACGACAATCACCGGCAGCATTGCCGTTATTGCGTTGAAGTTTAACATGAAGGGCTTACTTGATCTCATCGGAATTAAAGAAGAAACAGTAAAATCAGGCAAGATGAAGGATATCTGGTCACCCTTTCGCCCGAGCACTGAAGCAGAACGAAAAATTATGCAGGAGGTTATAGATACATTTCACGCACGATTCATCGATGTCGTGGTAAAAGGACGGACGGCGTTATCACGGCAGGAAATAGAACTGCTCGCTGACGAACGTATCTATACTGCCGATCAGGCACTCGAAGCGAAGCTCATTGACCATATCGGATATCTGGACGACGCCATCGCAATGATGAAAAACCACCTCACACTCACTGAAGCGACGATTATTACCTATGGCCGGCCCGGCACCTTTAAGGAGACAATTTACTCGCAGGGACCACCGATATCACCACAGACACTCAACATCATAAATGTTCAAGGTGTTGAGTTCCTTGCACTGCCGGAGCTTCATTTTATGTATCTGTGGATACCATGAGAGAAAATCGGAAATCCGCAGCAATCACGCGGCGCACCACTCTGATTTTACTTTCGATTTCGAATTTTATTAGAGAATCTATACGCTATATCGGCTCGTCATACCTGAAACTGCCACCCCAGCTCCAGAATGCAGAGCGAAAAAAGTCAAAACTCTCTCGCAGCACGATAGGCGTCAGGACTGCTTCCCGTATCTTCAGGGCCGGAGCGTAAAAGAGTTTTTCAATCCTTGACCATCCATAGAGATCAAAACAACCAACGACGTCGATTTCCTCGTTATTCCAGCTTGACATGCTGTCCATGCCGACATCATTCACGTCAAAAAAATCACTCAGTGCGTTATTCCACGTTGCCGTTGGAATGCTCCCCTCCATGATTGTTCCGCCGGTTTCTCTCATCGAAGAAATCCTCCTGTCGAGTTTTTTGTGTGCGTTCTTTTTAAATTGCAGCATTCATGCCACCGAAGACAAAACTCAACACAAAATAGTATCTAGCTGTTATTATTGCTATTATAGCGGCAGCACTGTACGAACTGTCTCAGATATTCCGCCATGTGTCATCGTAAAATTGGGTAGGGTCTTTCACGGTGCGTACAGGATTACACACAGGTATGTTGACATCACCACGTATATTGAGTATGAAGATTTACCGATGTCTTGTTGAACGTATTTTGTGTATCATAGTTTTTTACTTTTCTTGTTATTCCCTGTACAATATCCACACAATGACACACCAATACGACATGCCAAGGAAACAGGGAATGGCCGGCAGGAAACTTGTGGGATATATCGTGCTCGTCGTACTCACCATAGTGTCCTGTAAAGCGCCCCCTCCGCCGCCTCAACCACCACCAACACCAAAAGTGCAGGAATTGATCACCACGGGAAATTCTCACTACAGCGCCGGCAAGTACAATGAGGCTGTTACGGCGTATACTGCCATTATAAACATCCTGAAAAACTCCGAGGACCCTAACCTCACGACGGCGCTTTATAATCGCGGTCTTGCCCGACTTGCAAAGCGCACATATCAGCAGGCCATTGAAGATTTTACCGCAACAATCGAGATGAATCCCAACGATGCCCACGCATATATACACAGGGGACATGCACTAGCAAAAGAGAAAAAACTCGACGCCGCAATAGCTGACTTCACTGCGGCTCTCACCATAAACCCGAACAACGTCGAGGCATATTATTCACTCGGAATGATACACTTTCAAAAGAGCGACTATGACAGAACAGCGGAAGTCCTTAGCAGGGCAATCGCGCACAACCCCCGATTCGCCAGAGCATACAACGGCCGCGGTCAGGCATACCTGAAAGCCGGAAAGGTACAGGCGGCTGCTTTTGATTTTCAGAAAGCATGCGATATGGGTGAACAGTGCGGGTGCATTATGCTCGAACTCATTGAAAACAAAAAAAATGCCACGCCGATCAAATAATTCGTATCGATGGCACCATCCATCAAATCAACAAAATTACATCAGCGTCCGCGTAGGGTGAAATATCTGTAATAGTCCATGCATCGGAGGGCTTATCTTCCTCCCCATACGTGTCCGAGTCTCCTATTGCAAATATGATCGCCACTACTCTGTCTGTCGTATTCGTTGCTACGTACCCCTCACAAAATGACCTTATAATCAATGACAGAATCCCCAAAAGCGATTTTCGCAACAGCCGGAGTGATGTAGGATCACTGCCTACAGTCGGTGATTCTACATGACATCATCATTACGGACTGTCTGCAAGACAGCCGCGTCGATTTTCCCCCGAGAGATTGATGATTCTCCTTGGCGTGCGATAATCGTTTAGACGCTATTTTTCATCCGGTAAAAATAATGTTTGACTTCACGGCGAGGACCGTGGCAGAAATGATGACACGCTTCTGAAACGGGCAGTGAAACCTTGCATATCGACTCCGGGGGTACAGCAGTGAAGGCATCATATTCCCATGGCATTTCGACATACCTGCAACCCACCTATTTTTTAGACGGTGATAACCTTGCGGTCATTGCATACGCGTATTCCTGCATCGAGGGCAGAGAAACTCCCGTCGAAAAGGCCGTTGCGCTTTTTTACGCGGTGCGGGATCAGATCAAATACGATCCTTATCGAATAGACCTTACACGGGAAAAATTCAGGGCAAGCGTAGTACTGTCAAAGAAATTCGGTTTCTGCGTGGAAAAAGCCATGCTCCTCGCGGCCACAGCCCGCGTCGTCGGCATTCCCAGCCGTCTCCGTTTCGCCGACGTCCGCAATCACCTGACAACGAAACGCCTCAAGGAAATCATGAAAACCGACATTTTCTTTTTCCATGGTTACACGGAACTCTTTTTAAACGATATATGGGTCAAAGCTACCCCCACATTCAACCTTTCGCTGTGTGATCGATTCGGCATACGTCCACTTGATTTCGACGGCATTCACGACTCTATTTTCCATGAATTTGACCGAGGGGGTAATCGACACATGGAATATATTCACGATCATGGTCCCTTTGCCGATCTTCCCTACGAAGAGTTGAAGGCAACATTTGAAAAACATTACGCAATCTATCTCCGAGAAGAAAAGACCGGATCGTACGTTGATTTTGAAAGAGAAGCCGAGGAAGAAAAAGTAACAATAGTGTGATCAAACCGGCGAGACATCCCGCCGTACCGGCATCTTTGATACCTCACCCAGGAATCCCTTTAACACGCTTGTGTAACACTGTCAGTAATATTGACTGCCGATGATCTCTTATACAACAAACACGTCCCGTCGATACGAACTCAATTTGTCACTGGCATTGCGGCCGAAGATATAGTATGGAAGCTCAAGTATTCATTTACAAATTATGAGATTGCGGCGGAAATTTCTATGGTGGATACACCGGACACATCACAATTTCAATTTACCCTGCTACACAGAGACGGAAGTTCACATGCCCGGCGAGGGAGAATAGTAACCCCTCATGGTGAAGTCAATACGCCCGTATTTATGCCCGTGGGCACTCAGGGGACCGTGAAAGCCCTCACTCCCGAGACATTGAAGGATCTCGGAACCGAGATACTCCTCGGCAATACATACCATCTCTATCTCAGGCCGGGGCATGAGATAATACGAGACCTCGGGGGACTCCACCAATTCATGAACTGGCCGTATCCAATTCTGACCGATAGCGGCGGTTTTCAGGTGTACAGTCTGGGAACATTAAGAAAAATAACCTCCGACGGCGTTCTCTTTCAATCGCATATCGACGGATCGCAACACTTTATCAGTCCTGAACGTGCAATTGAAATTCAAGAATCTCTCGGGTCGGATATTGTCATGTGCTTCGACGAATGCACGCCATACCCGGCAGATTTCGCCTATACGGAACACTCATTAACCACAACCATCGAATGGGCGAAGAGATGTCGGAACGCTCACAAAAACACCCACCAGGCACTCTTCGGAATCATCCAGGGGGGTATTTATAAAGACTTACGAAAAAGAAGTGTGGAAGAAATGGTAAACATCGGCTTTGACGGCTATGCGCTGGGGGGGTTAAGCGTCGGCGAACCGAAAGATATTATGGTCGAAATCGTCGACACAACGACTCCGCTGCTGCCCGAAGAAAAACCTAGATACCTTATGGGGGTCGGTACACCGGAAGATATTGTCAACAGTGTCTATCACGGGATCGACATGTTTGACTGCGTTCTTCCCACGAGAAACGCACGCAACGGAATGTTGTTTACAAACAACGGAAAGGTTGTTATAAAGCACGCTCGTTATCGTACCGATGAGTTACCTGTCGACAGCGATTGTGACTGTTATACATGTAAAAACTACTCACGGGCGTATTTGCGACACCTGTACATCACAAAGGAAATTCTGGGAATCATCTTAAACACAATACATAATGTTCGACACTTCATACGGTTGATGGAAAAAATCAGAGAGGCCATCGAGAACAACAGGTTTGAGAGTTTCCGGCGGGATTTTATGCGAAGGATTGAAATTACTACATAAAGGTGTGTCGTACCGTTTATCTGCAGGTCGGCAGATATGATGAAAAGTTTACAATCATAACAGAAGGAGAAAGATAATGTCTGGTGTAGCGTATGCAATGGGAGGTGCTGGTCAGGGAGGAGCGCCGGGTGGAGATATGCATTTTATCATTCTGATGATCCTTATTTTTGCTATTTTCTATTTTCTGCTCATCCGTCCCCAGCAAAAGCGTCAGAAGCAAGTAAAAGAAATGCTTGACAATCTGAATCATGGAGATATGGTGGTAACGGCTGGCGGGCTGCATGGGAAAATCACCACTCTCACCGACGCCGTTGTAACCCTTGAGATTGCGGACAAAGTGCGTGTAAAGGTTTCCAGAAACCACATTTCGGGTGTCACGCAGAAGTCGGCAAAAGAATAGGGTTGAAAGGGGTATCACATGCATAAGAATATCAAAGTGCGAGGAATCGTTGCTGCAATCGTGATTCTGGCAGGAATCTTCTATCTCGTGCCCTCGGCCACCTCATATCTGCCTGCGATGTGGAAGGACCACGTAGATAAAATCCATCTCGGTCTCGACCTCAAGGGTGGCATGCACCTGGTACTCGAAGTAGAAACAGATAAGGCAGTTGAAAGCGCAGTTGAACGAACATCGAATGCCCTTAAAGATATTCTAATGGAAAAGAGGATCCGATTCAGACACCTGGATCGTGTGGACGGCACAACGATAACCCTTGAATTGCCGAACAAGGAAACAATTGCTCGCTTTGAAGAAGTTCTCGGAAATTACTTTCCGAATCTCGAACAGAGAGATTATGAAATGATTGGCGAAAAAGAAAAGGTGTTCCTTGCCATTAAGGGTAAACATATAGACTACATAAAGAAATTCGCCGTCGAGCAGTCTCTGGAGACAATTCGAAACAGGGTTGACCAGTTTGGTGTCGCAGAACCTGAGATCATCCCGCAGAGTGGTGATAGAATTCTCATACAACTGCCGGGCATAAAGGATCCCAAACGGGCCATTAATCTCATCGGAAAGACGGCGCTGCTCGAATTCAAACTGGTTGATGAAGAACACAGCCTCGATACTGCCCTCAAGACGGGCATACCTCCGCAGGGAAATATTATTGCCTATGAATACAGGGAAAATAAAACAACCGGGCAACGACGGAAAATACCCCATCTGCTGAAGGAGAAAACTCTGCTCACCGGTGATTCTCTTGATGACGCTCAAGTAAAAATCAGCAATAGATTTGGCGAACCCTACGTAGGATTAAAATTCAACTCTCAAGGAGCGAGAGATTTCGACAGAATAACGAGGGAGAATGTCAAAAAGCGTCTCGCGATCGTTCTGGATGGTGTTGTTCACTCAGCCCCGGTAATACAGGAAAGAATTTCTGGCGGCAATGCCCAGATTACGGGAACGTTTACCATGGATGAGGCTCATGATCTGGCAATTGTCCTAAGAGCCGGTGCACTGCCGGCCCCTGTGAGGATTCTTGAACAAAGAACCGTAGGTCCGTCTCTCGGACAGGACTCAATCGACAAGGGTCTTCTTTCCATAATTATTGGCGGCATTCTCGTCATCATATTTATGACGTGGTATTATCGCTATTCAGGGCTCATCGCCAACTTTGCGCTCACCTTAAATATCATCCTTATTCTTGGCGCATTGGCAGCTTTTCGGGCAACGCTGACCCTTCCAGGAATTGCGGGTATCGTATTGACAATCGGTATGGCTGTCGATGCAAACGTGCTTATATTCGAGCGAATAAGAGAAGAACTTCGCCTCGGCAAATCCCCGAGGGCAGCGATTGCAGGCGGATATTCCAAAGCCTTTATCACAATTGTCGATGCGAATATCACAACCCTTATCGCAGCACTGGTGCTCTTCCAGTTCGGAACCGGCCCGGTCAAGGGATTCGCCGTCACCCTGAGTATAGGAATTGTCTGCAGCATGTTTACGGCAATTTACGTCACAAGGATCATCTTCGACTACTTCATATGGCATCGAAGGATCGAAGCGGTAAGTATATGAAGCATGCGACACTGTGAACATTGACGTTGTGGCATACGCAATCACTGCCCACGGTAACACGGTTACGTATTGTGCTGGGGGAACATTCGGATTTCGAAAGTTCGAATACTCGTAGTGAGGAACCGTGAGCCATAAGGAAGGAACACGAAAGCGTTAACAGGAGATTTTAATGGAAATAATACGCCCTGGGACAGACTTCGACTTCGTCGGGAAAATGAGGATGGCATGCGCCATTTCTCTGGCATTGATTCTCATAAGTATTGGATCGTTGGCCATACATAAAGGTCCCAACCTCGGCATCGATTTTGCCGGAGGCACCCTTGTCCAGATACAATTTAAAGACGAAACTTCATTAAATAAAATTCGAGATTCTCTCAAGGCTGTAAATCTTGGAAGCAGTATTATTCAGCAATTCGGGTACAAAGACAATAATGAATTTTTGATTAAAACGGAGAAATCGTCATCCGAGCTCAAGGGTCTTTCGGATACGATCGAAGAAGCTCTTGCTGCCACCTATCCTGAGGGAACCTTTGAAATAAGACGCGTCGAGGTCGTCGGCCCGAAAGTAGGAAAAGATCTTCGGCAAAAAGGGATTTTGTCGATGTTATACGCCATGATCGGCATATTGATCTACATAACCTGGAGATTTGAATTTCGCTATGCTATCGGCGCAATTTTTGCGCTTCTTCACGATGTCATTATTACCGTCGGAATTTTTTCTATCCTCGATAAGGAATTTACACTCCCCATCATTGCAGCGCTTCTGACCATTATCGGTTATTCACTCAATGACACGATTGTTGTATACGACAGAATCAGAGAAAATTTCAGGACGCAGAGAAAACTGGCGCTCCCGCAAATCATAAATTCCAGTGTTAATCAGGTATTGAGCAGAACCCTGCTGACCTCAGGAACAACGCTACTCGTTGTGGGCGCTCTCTTTTTCCTGGGCGGCGCCGTGATCCACGATTTTGCGTTTGCTCTTTTAGTAGGAGTTATCATAGGTACGTATTCATCAATATTTATTGCCAGTCCCACGGTTCTGGCGTGGGAGAGGATAAAACCCTCAAATAAAAGAAGGAAAAAATAGTGTGTCTCCTCTCGAAACCGCAGGGTTAGCCACATTCATTGTCATACTTTTCATCGGGCTATATTCCATTCTTTTCGGTTTCCCGGGGACATTACTGATAGTTTTAGATGTCGTTGTTTTCTCGTGGATCACGGGATTCAACACGATTGGTTTTACAATCATTGTGGTACTGTTTTTTATATCTCTGATTGCTGAAACTATCGACTTTCTGCTCGGTACCGCGTCTGGTGTGCGACGTATGGGTTTGTCGATGAAGGGTTTTTTTATTTCAATTATCGGAAGTATTATCGGCGCCGCATTACTCACCCCGGTTCTCTTCGGACTTGGCACTATTGCGGGCATCTTTTTAGGTGGGTTTACCGGTTTGCTGATATCCGGATATATGGATGACAGAGCAGTGAAACCGTCTTTCAGATCAGGGGTTAAGGCATTGCTGCAACAATACGTCGGTACTTTTGTGAAAGGATTGCTTGCAATTGCGATGATGATACTATCACTTTCAGCCATATATTCATGAGGGACAAAACGGTGAATAAAAGTAAAAAAGAGATCGTAAGAGAATACATAAAGGCGATATTCATTGCCATTATTATCGCGCTGTTTATTCGGACATTTTTTGTCCAGGCTTTCAGGATACCGTCCGGTTCCATGATACCGACGCTTCAGATCGGAGACTGGCTTCTGGTAAACAAAGTCATATACGGGGTGAAAGTACCACACATTAGAAAAACAATTGTTCCGGGAAGGACCCCGAAAAGAGGAGAAATCATCGTTTTTATCTATCCGATGGACAAAACAAAGGATTTCATAAAACGAGTCATTGCCGTTGGAGGAGACATCGTTGAAATCAAGAATAAGAAGATTTCCATCAATGGCGCGCCTTTTGATGATTCACACGGGTCATTTACTGATACTCTCATACTGCCCCGATCGGTACAGCCCCGCGACAATCTCGGACCCATAAAAATACCGCCGAATCATGTCTTCGTTATGGGAGACAACAGAGACAACAGCTACGACAGCAGATTCTGGGGATTCGTTCCCCTCAAGGACATCATCGGGAAAGCCTTTATTATTTACTGGTCGTGGGACGGCAACCGACACAACGTACGATGGAACCGTCTCGCCAAGATCATTCGTTAAAAGATCTTGACATCCTGCAAAGTGCGTTGTTATATTTTCATTACTATGTATTGTGATGTAACGGTGAAAGATGACTAAAATGTGCACACGTTGTTATTGTGGGTAAGCAGCCTTCTCATCTCATGGGAAGGCTTTTTTTTCGTAAAAAGGCACGTGAAGGATAGAGAAGATGATGAAAAAAGTGGTGGTAATGGACGCCGATGGAATCGACAGATCCCTCACAAGAATAGCATATGAGATTCTTGAAGAAAACAAAGGTGTTACTGATCTCGTCATCATTGGCATTCAAAAGGGCGGTGCACCTATTGCGAAAAGGCTTTGCAGCAAGATTTCCGACATCGAGGGTATATCCCTCCAGTGCGGTTCACTGGATGCAACGTTATACCGCGACGATATTATGAAGAGTGACCGAAAACCGAAGCTGGAGAAAACGAACATACCGTTTTCCGTTGACGACAAAAAGGTAATCCTCGTGGACGATGTCCTTTTTACGGGCAGGACAATCAGGGCGGCAATGGACGCTCTCATGGACTTTGGGCGACCGAAGCTGATCCAGCTTGCCGTCCTCATCGATCGCGGACACAGGGAACTGCCGATTCGGGCAGACTTTGTCGGTAAAATTCTCCCCTCAGCTCTGTGGGAAGAAGTCAGCGTAAATCTCACCGAAACTACGGGAATCGATGAAGTAGTCATTGAAGAAGGCTGATACGGACCGGTAACTACCCACAAATAAAAACCAGGGCATTATCCACAATCCTAGTATTATATAACGACACTACTCCGAGGCATGGTTATGAAATTATCCAAAAAGGACATTCTTGGCATACCGGATCTCTCGCGAGATGAGATAAATCTCATTCTCGACACAGCGGAATCTTTTCTCGAAATCTCAACACGAGACATCAAGAAAGTTCCGACCCTGAGAGGGAAAACAATCATCAACTTCTTTGTCGAGGCAAGCACGAGGACACGGACATCCTTCGAAATTGCAGGCAAACGTCTCAGCGCCGACACAATAAATATATCGGCATCTACGAGCAGTATGGTGAAGGGAGAAACCCTTGGGGATACGGCAAAAACCCTGGAAGCAATGAATCCCGATATTATTGTTATCCGGCACAATGCTGCCGGTGCCCCGCACATGCTTGCCCGCCTCGTACGACAATCCGTTATTAATGCAGGTGATGGCGCACACGAACATCCGACACAGGCACTCCTAGACCTGCTGACCATAAAGAATGAAAAGGGACATATCGATGGTCTGCATGTCACCATCGTTGGTGACATTACCCACAGCCGAGTTGCACGATCAAACATACTGGCCCTCACTCGCATGGGTGCCCGTGTCACCGTGTGCGGACCGGCAATGATGATGCCCCGGGATATCGACAAAATGGGCGTGTCCGTATCGCATCACATTGAAGAGGCTATTGAGAATGCCGATATCGTGATGATGCTCCGCATACAATTGGAAAGACAGAACGAAAGTATTTTCCCGTCAGACAGAGAATATGCGCGGTACTTTTGTCTTGACAGAGAAAAGATCAAAGCGGCAAGACCCGACGTTCTTGTTATGCACCCGGGACCGATGAACCGGGGCGTCGAAATTGCACCCGACATTGCCGACGGTATCCAATCGCTGATTCTCAAACAGGTAACAAATGGGGTTGCCGTCCGCATGGCCTTACTTTATCTTCTGGCAGGAGGAGAATAATGATGCTGTTGAAAGGAGGAAGGGTCATTGACCCGTCCCAACACATAGATGAAAAGCGCGACATACTCATTGAAAACGGAAAAATCTCCACGGTTGAAAAAGACACACCCGTCGCGGAGACCGAATGTATCGATGTCACCAACATGATCGTCACACCCGGCCTCATTGACATGCATACCCACCTGAGAGAACCGGGGCACGAATATAAGGAAACGATCCGCTCCGGAACAGAAGCAGCCGTCGCAGGAGGATTCACCGCCGTCGCATGTATGCCGAATACACAACCTGTCAATGACAATCGTTCGGTAACCGAGTTTATTCTGAAACAGGCTCGTTGCTCTAACCTGGCACACGTGTACCCGGTGGCAGCAATCAGCAGAAGTTCCGAGGGTAAGATATTGACCGAATTCGGTGATCTGCACGATGCGGGTGCCGTTGCATTTTCTGACGACGGCCAACCTGTAATGAACAGCAGAATGATGCGAAGCGCCCTAGAATACGCCCACTCTCTCGGGCTCCCGATCATATCGCACTGCGAGGATCTCTTCTTATCGCAAGGCGGCCATATGAACGAGGGGTTTTCCTCTACTCAGCTTGGGATCGAGGGCATTCCCACCATCGCCGAAGATATCATGGTAATGCGTGATATCGCACTGGCTGAATATACACGGACATCGGTGCACATTGCTCATGTCAGCACGACAGGTTCCGTTGAAGCCATACGAGGTGCCAAGGAAAAGGGAATAAAGGTGACAGCGGAAACGGCACCTCACTATTTTACCCTTACAGACGAAGCCCTTCTTGATTTTTCTACCAATGCCAAGGTTTACCCACCCCTGAGAAGTGCCAAAGACATCGAGGCAATCAAGGAAGGGCTGAAGGACGGCACGATTGATGCGATAGCAAGCGATCATGCCCCTCACTCGTCAATAGAAAAGGACGTAGAGTTCATTTTCGCCTCCAATGGACTCATCGGTCTGGAAACGTCACTTGCTCTCAGCCTCAAACTGGTCGATGAGGGGATACTCACCATTGCAACCCTAATAGAAAAGATGACGGTCAACCCCGCAAGGATCCTCAATATACACAAGGGCACCCTCGAACCGGGCAGTGACGCCGACATAACGGTAATCGATCCACAACGACGCTGGACCGTCGATATAAACACCTTTCGCTCGAAAAGCAGGAATTCCCCCTTCGACGGATGGAAACTCAAGGGAAAGGCCGTCATGACGATTGTGGGAGGAGACATTAAATATAGAGAACTGTAGGAGGTAAATTCGACTCACAAAACAAACTCGACTGGCCACAATCAAAAAGATAGAACCATACTCTGTCATGTACGTGTTTCCGCCCTTCCCAAGTGCGAATGATGTATGTGAGAGAAGTAATGCCGGCAAAAACCACATATGCGTCTTTCAACGGTGACATTAATACCACCAGATCCGGGCTAAAAGATCTCGATATTCGAATTTCGACTGTTCACAACCTTTTCCTCTGAAATCCCACCATTCCCCCATCATATTTTTCAAAAAAGAATTCGTCTTGTTGAACAAATTCAAGTGTGATATATTATATAAGTTTTACCGATAGTTATTTTCTTTCTCCGGCAGGATTCTAATGGCACGTCAGCGACGAGACGAAATCAAACATCTCAGACAGCTGAGAGAGTGGATCGAACTCGGCAGAGAATTCGATATTATCGATCTTTTTGCCACACTCCATCCTGCCGATATTGCCGATCTCATCGACAACCTCGAAGAAGATGAAACGTTTCATCTCTTCTCTCTCCTCGATGTCGAAAAGGCATCCGACGTCATTCTTGAGCTGAGTGACCTCTCGAGAGAAAGAATCCTTGAAGATATCTCCCAAGAAAAACTGACGGAAATCGTCGACGAAATGGATTCAGATGATGCCGCCGACTTTATTGCAGAGCTTCCGGAGGATCAGGCGGAAGCAGTACTGAAGGGAATTGAACCCGGAGAGATTGAAGATGTCAAAAAACTCCTGGAATATGACGAAGAAAGTGCCGGCGGTATCATGCAGTCCGAGATGGTTATGGTACAAGATAGCGCCACGATTCGGGACGCCCTCCAGGCAGTTATCGACGCAGGGGACGATGTCGAGCACATCTACAATGTGTTCGTTGTCGGCACGAGCAACAGACTGGTAGGATCGATTCCTCTTCAAAAGTTGATCACGTCAAACAGGTTTACCTCCGTCATCGAGGCAATCGACGTCTCCATACCGAGTGTCCATGTTGATATCGACCAGGAAGAAGTCGCCAGGATGTTTGAAAAGTACGATCTCGTCTCGCTCCCCGTTGTCGACTATAACAATCAACTCCTCGGAAGAATCACCGTCGACGACATCGTGGACGTCATGGAAGAAGAAACCTCCGAGGATCTGTTCAGAATTGCCGGTTTGGGGGAAGACGATAACATCTTTAATGCTCCCGCCGAGGCGGTAAAAAAGCGGCTTCCGTGGCTCTACATCAATCTCCTGACTGCCCTCGCGTCGGCGGTCGTGATAGGATTCTTCGAGGACACAATAAAAATGATGGTCGTTCTCGCCGTTTTTATGCCCGTCGTGGCCGGTCTCGGCGGCAATGCGGGAAGCCAGACACTGACACTCATCGTCAGAGGCCTTGCCCTGGGAGAGATCACCTACGAAAATTCGCTTAAGGCCCTGTTACGACAGGTTTCAGTCGGCATTGCAAACGGTGTGGCTGTGGGAATTGTTATCGGAATTGTCGCCTACTTGTGGAAGGGAATGCCGATGCTCGGGGTGGTGCTGGGACTCGCCATGATTATTAATATATTCGTCGGCACCCTGGTCGGTACCCTTATCCCCCTGAGCTTGAAGTGGCTCAGGGCAGATCCTGCACTGGGATCACACATATTCCTGACGGCGTTTACCGATGCCTTTGGTTTTCTGTCCTTTCTCGGCCTCGCCACCATCTTCATGAAATTGATGACATGACACCCGCAAAACACAAAGCAACCGGATTTGTTCTTCGAGCACTTGATTACGGGGAGTCCGACCGAATTATAACGTTCTATACCGACACGTTCGGAAAATTAAAAGGCATTGCAAAGGGGGCGCGACGGAGCAGGAAACGATTCGCAAACGCGATCGAACTTTTTTCCTGTTCAACTATCATATTTTCCCGAAAAAGCAGAGAAGGTCTGGCCCTGATAGAAAACTGTGACGTCATTCATCACTATCCGGAAATTCGGCAAGATCTGGAACGAACCCTTATGGCATCGTATATGACCGAACTTACTGACCAATTTACTGTCGAAGGCAAAAGAAATGTGGAACTGTTCCAGCTTCTGCACCATTTTCTCAGCATCATAGAAGAAGAAACCATGTCAGAAGCATTTATCAGATTTTTCGAGTTGCGCCTCCTGAAACTGGCCGGCTACGAACCAATACTTGATCGGTGCACCGTCTGTAGCACGCCCGTCGAACTAATTGAAAATCCCCATTTCAGTTTAAATGCCGGCGGGATACAATGTGCGGAATGCGGCACACACAATCCATCGTCCATCGGTGTGACACTGGGAACGATAAAAGGTCTCATCATGGGAAGAGAAATCGACATCAATAAAATCAACCGCCTCAGTCTCTCGAAACAGTCTCAGCAAGAAAGCAGAGTAATACTGACACATTTCATTCAACGCACCCTCGGGAAAAAACTGAAATCACTGAAGGTTCTATCCGAAATAAAAAGAATGACCGTCTCGTGACCGTTTCCGTGCACAGGAAACGGTTCTCTTTTACCGGTTTTGTTTTTTAACAGTGTCCTTTTGAAGAATATATGGTACATAAATCCGCAGCATATCATCGGTTTATCCCATGAATAACGATACGACACAGAAACGCGACATGAAGAACGAACAATCCAATGCCCACATATCAAAACAGGAACTGGGACTTTTAAGTGAAACGGTGAGCAGGTCCATAGAATACGCACGCAGTCAGGGCCGCTTTACCTGGATATCGCTGGTTGCAGGCTTCGCGTTCGGTGCCTTTATCGCCGTGGCAATTATGAGTGCGGTACAAACCGATCATACCGTCGTCCGGCAGACTGAAACACTTTTGAGAATCTCGAATGAAACGCAGGGAACCATAAAGGAAATGCATTCAGAACTCCAGAGCGTGCAACATCGGGTAGATGTCCTCGCAGAGACGGTCAGGACGGTTGAAGCAGCGGTTGATCTGATCGGCAGCAAATCGGCTGTGCCACCGAAGACGGAGCCAACAGTTACTGCGGCACATGACCGTGAGCAGAAACTACAAGCACACACTGCAGACCTTGGCAGATACACCGTATATATTCACTACAGCGGCAGTAAAAACAGAAGCACAATAAAGGCCCTCGCACAATTTCTGAAAGAAAAGGGATACACGGTACCTGCGATTGAGAAGGTTACGGATAAAAGACACGATATCCGCTATTTTCAAAGAAAAGATAAGGAAGGAGCGCAACTGCTTAACAACACTGTACACCATTATTTTTCCACCATCGGTAAAGAGGCGATTGATTTTGACATAATGGACCTGAGTCGTGTGTATCCCGGGACATCAGAAGGGGTACTCGAGCTGTGGGTACATCTGCAACATTAACACTATTCGACACGGGGGCAGAACCAGTGATTGACAGCCACTTTTTTCTCCTTTTCGGAACCATGGCCGCCTGCGGCATCCTGGGAGGACTTGCAAGCTACCTTCTTGATCACACTATTACGGGGCAGAACACTCACGGCATTCTGAAATATTCATTTCTCGGCATGATCGCCGCACTGACATTACCATTCTTTTTACATATCCTTTCAAGCAACCTCCTCGCCGTCACAAAAACCGATCCTCTCGATATATTTGTCCTTGTCGGGCTGTGCCTCCTATTCGCGGGCGTTTCTACCAGGCTCATTACAGGCATTTCAGGGAAACGGGTGCCATACACAAAAAAAGAGATAACAGAAGAGAATGAAAAAGAAAAACCAGAAACGGCGCAGGAAACAACGAAGAGAGCAGAACCTGAGAAACAGCCTCTCCCAAAAGAAATGCTGCCGAAGAAAGGGATATCGCAGAACGAGTTCCTCCTTCTCAAACTGATGAGCGAGGATCAGAACACCGACAGAAGTCTCTCCGATCTTCTCGAAGAGGCAGAGCTTCAACCTGAGGAACTCAACGAAATCCTTTCATTTCTCATGGTACGTGGTCTCGTGGGCCAGAAATTGAACGAAAGTGGTACGCTTCAGTTTGCTATGACAACAAAAGGGAGACGTACATTCGATAAGATTTCTAAAGAACCCGAACGGAAGGAAGCCCACGATCGTGTGCTCAGAATGCACTCGACGAACGGATAAAAACCAAGACTTTTCCCACCCCCTGACACCCCTGCCGGTACCCTCCCCTTACTTTCCAACGCGCGTATATATTTATCTTGACACGGTTTTTTCATAGTGATAATTTCCGTCAATTAAAAATGAGCGGCCTCAGACCGCCACTTTGCGAGGAGGACGATGTGAACTTCCAGGAATTAATTCTTGCGCTAGACAACTACTGGGCTGAGAAGGGGTGTATCATCCAGCAGCCATACGATATCGAGGTCGGTGCGGGCACCTTCAATCCAGCCACCTTCCTGCGTGCCCTCGGTCCCGAACCGTGGAACGTGGCATATGTCGAACCCTCCCGGAGACCGACTGACGGCAGGTACGGCGAAAACCCGAATCGCCTCCAGCACTATTACCAGTATCAGGTCATCATGAAACCTTCTCCCCTCGACATACAGGACCTGTACATCGACTCTCTCAAAAGCTTTGGTATAGATCCCCTTGAACACGACATCAGATTTGTCGAAGACGACTGGGAATCGCCTACACTGGGTGCCTGGGGTCTGGGATGGGAAGTCTGGCTCGATGGTATGGAAATTACCCAGTTCACCTATTTCCAGCAGGTAGGGGGATTCGACCTGAACCCGGTATGCATCGAGATCACCTACGGAATTGAAAGAATTGCCATGTATCTGCAGGAAGTTGACAACGTGTACGATCTCGAATGGGGACACGGCATAAAGTACGGCGATGTTCACCATAAGGGAGAAGTCGAATTTTCGATTTACAATTTTGAAGAAGCCGACATGGATATGCTCAGAAAGCTCTTCGACATGTACGAGGCGGAATCAGTCAGGATGGCAGAAAAGGGCCTTGTACTGCCCACATACGACTACTGTCTCAAGTGTTCACATGTCTTCAACATTCTCGACGCTCGAGGAGCGATCAGCGTCACGGAGAGAACGAGTTACATTCAGAGAGTACGAAACATGGCGAGACTGAGCGCCGAGGCATATCTGGAACAAAGAGAAACAATGGGATACCCCCTTATGGGACGGTGGAAGTAGCAATACACATTCGATGAACGAATACCATCCCGACACGGTACACTCTCGGGATTCATTCGGCCTACTCTTTACCGTGCAAAAAGATAACATACGAGTTTCATTACTACATGAAGGAGATGATATTTCCATGGGCAAGGAACTACTGCTTGAGATAGGAACAGAAGAAATACCTGCGGCCTTTCTGCCAAAGGCAATCGAGGATATCAAAAAAATCGCCGAAAGCCACCTGTCGGAAAACAGAATCGGCCATGGAAATACCCGTGCGATGGCAACACCACGACGGCTCTGCCTTTGCGTGGAAAATGTGGCTGAAAAACAGGAAGACCAGGTCCTGGAAAAACTGGGGCCCGCCACACGGGTTGCGTTCGACGACGACGGGAACCCCACCAAGGCTGTCCTCGGATTTGCCAAAGGCCAGGGAGTCGACATCGCGGACCTTGAAACGGTTACAACGGAAAAGGGCGAATACCTCTGTGCCCGTAAAAAGATAGAAGGAAGAGAAACGAAACAGTTGCTGTCTGAGATCCTGCCCATACTTATCACGTCGCTTCCCTTCAAAAAATCGATGCGATGGATGAACCTCGACATACGCTTCGCCCGTCCCATCCATTGGATAACGGCTATCTTCGGTGGTGAAATTATCCAGTTCAAGATCGAAAATATCACGAGTGGGAATGAAAGCCGCGGGCATCGTTTCATGAACCCTGAACCATTCGAGGTCGAGAGCTGCACCGACTACCTGAAAAAAACAAAAGAACACTTTATAATCGTCGATCCCGCGGAACGACGAAACATTATTGTGGAGGAGACGAGAAAGGCCGCCGAAGAGGTCTCCGGCAGCATCTTTGAAAGTGAGGAACTGCTCGAGGAGGTCACTTTTCTTGTCGAATATCCGTCCGTGGTACGAGGAAGCTTCGAAGAGGAATATCTCTCCCTTCCGAAAGAAGTGCTCACCACGTCGATGATCGCGCACCAGAAATATTTTCCTGTCGTGGATGGCACGGGCACCCTTCTTCCCTACTTCGTCACGATAAACAACACTGTCGCCAGGGATCCCTCGGTGGTTGCCGCGGGTAACGAAAAGGTCATTCGTGCGCGGCTTTCCGACGCCAGGTTCTTCTTCGATGAAGATCAGAAAATACCCCTCGAGGAAAAACTCGAAGAGCTGAAGCACGTAGTCTTTCACAGTGACCTCGGCACATCCTATGAAAAGGTTACGCAGTTCAGGAAACTTGCCGACTATATAACCGACAAGGTAAATCCCACCCTCAAGGCGCGGGTTCTCCGAGCGGCAATACTCTGCAAGGCCGATCTCGAAATGCAGATGATCTATGAATTTCCGGAACTTCAGGGAATCATGGGGAGAGAATACGCCCTGATTCAGGGCGAAGATCCCGTGGTGGCAACAGCTATCTATGAGCACTATCTGCCGACGGCTGCAGGCGGTGATCTCCCGGAAACGGATGAAGGCGCCATCGTAAGTATCGCGGACAAAATGGACACCATTGTCAGCTTCTTCGCGATAAATATCATACCGACGGGAACCGCCGATCCGTATGCCCTGAGGAGACAAGCCCTTGGTATCATCAACATAATTCTTACCAAGAACTATCTTCTCCAGCTGGATGATCTTATCGACAGGAGCATTGCTATCCTCGGTGAGAAGCTGAAACGAAACGCCGACGACATAAAACGCGATGTGCTGGAATTTTTCAAGGGGCGATTCGAAAATCAGTTGATATCACAGGGACATCCCTACGATGTTGTTGACGCCGTCCTCTCTATCGAAACGACGGATCTCGTAAAGGCCATGAGAAAGATAGAGGCTATGGAGTCCTTTAAGAGGCACCCCGATTTCGGGCCCCTCGCCATTGCTTTCAAGCGCGTCGGAAATATCCTGAAAGAATTTAACGAGGGTAAGGTAGATACGTCACTCTTCGAGATGGATGAAGAAAAAACCCTTCACGACGCGTATATGGCCATCAGCAAAAAGGCACGCGGCGCCATCGATGCGGACAACTATGCCGAGGCCCTGGTTGAAATGGCGCGGTTCAGAAAACCGGTCGACGATTTCTTCGATACTGTCCTGGTCATGGCAAAAGATGAAAAGATCCGATTCAACCGCCTCTCACTCCTCGAGGAAATCTCAGAACTGTTTCACCGGATTGCAGACTTTTCCAAGATAGTAACGGAAAGTAAATGACACCGTTCCACGAAGGAGGGTAGTAAGAAAAGATATTCAGGGGAAATACGGTAATGACACGTTTCCTCTTCGTTCCGGGGAAAGGACGGATATGTGGTAGTCTTTCCCTGTCGTCGGAAGTCTCTCTCGCCGTATCATCGAAATGATGCAACGTTCACTGAGAGACACGCGCAGGATTTCACCCTTGCCGTCACTCACCTCCGACAACCATTTATAAACATGTCAGCAGTCCCTCGATCGCCAGCGATACTTCGGCAAAGCAGAGTCGATACGAATAAACGGAAAGACCATGGGGATCATTTATATCGAGGGTATCGTTAATATACAACTGCTCGCACCCCTGAGAAAAGGGCTTCAAAAGATACACCTTGTCTCCCACATCTTCAAACAGCGTCTCGATGTAGTCCTTATGCCGTCTCTCCATAACCATGATCTTGTCTGCACCGGCAACGATCTCACCGGTCAACTGCCGTGATCGATGGCCGTCGGCATCATACCCCCCTGCTTCAAGTACTGCGGCAGCTACAGGATCGGCCCCTGTGCCCCCCATGTCGAGGAGACCGGCCGATGATACGTGTATGTCGGACCGACCGTCTTCATCCAGCTTTTTTTTAATAATCCGCTCTGCCATAAAACTGCGGCAGATATTCGCGGTACAGACAAACAGAATATTCATTCACTACCCTTTTCTCACGTATCCTTTGTGCTTTATTCAATAGTGTCCATAACATCTCGATCCTGTGGGGTGGCATCCGTCGTTTCTGCCGGTGTCGCCACAATTCTCTCACATGCATGGTCGATTATATCTCCTATCGCCCGTTTCACCTCAGGATCTTTTAAAAGCATCTTTACCTCTTCACCTGCTTTACCAATGAAATATTCTCTCATTTCTTTCCTGTTCTCTATGAGGTGCTCACTGATAATGCGATCCGTTGCAATCTGACGGATGGTTTCCGCCGCATTTTTCTGGGCAAATCGTATGAGATTCTTCCCCGTATAATTGACAAAACCCAAGGCTATCAAGACGACGACAATAACCATGAGCCCCCATGGTGTTGCCCGGGCAACCTCTTTTATAAAGATTGTACTGACGGAATCACCATTACTTCCACCCATGGCAGCCCCTTCTTTGTCCCCTCTCTCTGTGACACTGTAGCAAAATAAAAGGAATTAAAACAGGCCTATTTTTTATATCTCAGAATCTTTTCGTAAAAATCGGGCCGTCTGTCTTCGAAGAGATTATTGTATTCGTTGAGTTGTTTGTCCGCGGCAAGTGTTACATCGATATCGAAGATACCGACCTCATCGGTCTCGGCCCCAGCCTGGTAAAGAACTTCTGCCTTCGGGCTTGTAATCTGGCTCTTTCCGGTGAACTGGAGCGATTTTCCGTCTCTCGCTTCCACGCCGGTTCTGTTCGCCGTAATGCCGTACACGCGGTTTTCCAGGCACCGTGTCTTCATGGCATCCTGGCAGAAGGGAAGCACCAGATTCGCCGAGTGGCAGATGATATGGGCCCCCTGGAGTGCCAGTATCCTCATGGACTCCGGAAAAATCCAGTCGAAACAAATCATGACGCCGAATCTGTATTCGCCGATATCGTAGACGGCAAACGGGGTATCGCCCGGGTCAAACCAGAGCTTCTCTTCAAAGAAGAGGTGTATTTTCCGGTAGGTGCCGACGTATCCGTGAGGTGCGATAATCGCGGCGGAGTTGTAAATCCTGTCGCCGCTTCGCTCGGCAAGACCCGCCACAAGGTGGACATTGTTGTTTTTTGCTATCCTGATCAGCGCCTGGGTCGTCTTTCCTTCCGGAACCTCTTCGGACAGCGAAACGACTTCATCTTTCGACACGAAGACATATCCCGTATTGAAAAGCTCCGGGAGGACAAGAAGATCGGCATTGACGCCGTCGATGAGTTTTTCGACTTTTCCTATGTTCCTTTCCACCTCTCCGAACAGAGGTTCGAACTGCACAAAACCGACTTTCATAGATTACCTCATTGGTCATATGTATTTCCCGACATCGTCTCCCAAATCCATGCCGTTTGTCAAGAAAAGACCTCACATTACACCAAATCGACCACACCATTTCTCTAAATAAAAAAGCCACGGCCTATACGGCCGTGGCTTTTTCAACCACTGACTTGGAAGGTTCAAGGCTACAGCATCTCAAAGATACCCGCTGCACCCATACCGCCGCCGATACACATGGCGACAACACCTTTTTTCGCCTTTCGTCGTTTCAGCTCATGGAGAACCTGCGCGGTTAACTTGGCTCCCGTGCATCCCAGGGGGTGACCAAGGGCAATAGCGCCGCCGTTCGGATTGATATCCCCGTCCCAGTAGCGTTTTTCCAGGCCTGTCTTTCTCAGGGAGTAGAGAAACTGAGATGCAAAGGCCTCGTTGATCTCGAATACTTCGATATCATCCGATGTGAGTCCTGCCAGTTCTAGCACCTTCGGGACAGAAAGTGACGGACCGATACCCATCTCTTCAGGGGCGCACCCTGCCACGGCATAGTGTGTCAGCCGTGCAACGGGTTTCAGCTTCAGTTCCTTTGCCTTTTCGGCCGACATAACGAGTGAGAATGCCGCGCCATCGGTCATCTGAGAAGAATTTGCCGCCGTAACCGAACCACCCTGTTTAAAGGGTGACTTCAGCCGCGCCATGTTTTCCATGGTTGAAGGCCATCGTACGCCGTCATCTATGTCAAACACAACTTCTTTGCGGATTCTTTTGCCATGTTTGTCCGTTGCGTATTTCCACGCTTGTATGGGAATGATTTCTTCTTTGAACTTGCCGCCTTTGATAGCCTCGTGGGCCCTCCGGTTGCTTTCAAGACCGACTTTATCCTGGTCCTCACGAGAGATTTCATAGTGGGCGGCAACGTTCTCCGCCGTGATTCCCATGGATACATAGGTATTCGGCAGATCACCCCAGTCAGGATGTGGGCGGAAAATACTTCCCCCCATGGGGATGTGTGACATGGTCTCACATCCACCGGCAATAATCACGTCTGACCACCCGGCCCTGATCTTCGCCGTTGCATCGGCAATCGACTGCAATCCGGACGAACAGAAACGATTGATCGTCATTCCACACGTTTCGATGGGCAGACCTGCGCCGAGGGCCAGTACCCGCCCTATATTCATACCCTGTTCTGCTTCGGGAAATGCACAGCCGCAGATCAGATCATCCACATCTTCAGGTTTCAGCTGGGGAACCCGGGCCAGCAATCCTTTGACCACCTGGATCCCTATCTCATCTCCTCTGGTTTGGGAAAGCGCTCCTCGTTTATAACGTCCACCTGGACTTCTTACGGATTCCACAATAACAGCATCGTGCATAATATTCCTCCTTATCATCACGCGCTCCCTCGATACTTCAATTACAAAGTGCAAGGTGAGCAGCGGATCTTTTATGTTAGTTACGCAGCGGTTTTCCCGTTGTCAGCATGTGCATGATCCGGTCCTGCGTCTTCGACTCACCAGCCAGGCTCAAGAAGGCCTCCCGTTCCAGATCCAGAATCAAGTCTTCCGTTACATAGGTCCCCTCGGCACAATCTCCACCCGCGATGATACCCGCGAGCTTCATGGCGACATGCTCATCGTAGTCGGAAATGTAATTCCCGTGTTTCATGTTATACAGGATAGATTCTGCCATGCCTTTGAAGTTGTCACCCATCACAGGGATCATTGCCGGTCGCGGTTTCTTATAGAACCTCGACAAGCCGAGCACCACTTCTTTGGCATCCCAGATCTGCTGATCACGGTTGAGACTGATACTGTCTGTTTTTCTGATATATCCCAATTCCATCGCCTCCATGGCACTCGTTGCCACTTTGGCCATGCCGATATTTTCGAAGGCCTTCTGGTAGAGCTGCTGCATATTCATGCCGGCCTCGACGGCACCATTCGGGATTCCCTCTGTGACGCGGACCATCAGTTCTTTTGTTCCGCCTCCGGCCGGGATCACACCGACACCGACTTCGACCAACCCGATATACGTCTCACCGGCAGGCTGACATTTCGTCCCGTGCATGGCTATTTCGCAACCACCACCGAGGGCCATTCCCGCCGGAGCAGTCACAACCGGCTTTTCACAGTACTTCATCCTCATATTTGCATACTGGAAATCAGTGATAAGTTTGTCCAAGAGATCCCAGTCACCCTTCTGGATCGCGACGAGAACCTGGAAGATGTTGGCACCCACGGAGAAGTTGGCGGCATGATTTGCCACAACCAGACCGAGAAAATCTTTTTCCACCACATCACAGCTTTCATAAATCATGGAAATGACATCAGCATCGACGGCATTCATCTTCGTTTGAAACTCGAGACAGGCAACCCCGTCACCGATATCTACGAGAGAACCGCCGATATTTGACTTCACCACTCTCTGTCGCTCTTTCAGGGGCGGCAGCAGGATGATCTTCGGATTATCCGCCAGTTTCACGTACCCCTTGGTCTCGAAGTCGTAGTAGTACTTCCCATCTTCTTTTGTCACGTAGAACGATTCACACTTTGCCTTCAACATGTCGGCAATCTTCTTGGGAACCTTCAGTTTCAGTTTCTTCATGACGTCAACTGCTTCTCTGACACCGACGGCATCCCACGTCTCGAAGGGACCCAGTTTGTGATTGTATCCCCACCTCATGGCATCATCGATGGCTACAACATTGTCGCAGATCTCGGGAATACGATTCGCCGCGTAGATAAAGTTTTTGCACAGGTATTCCCGCGCTACGTCGGCAGCAACATCCTCGCCATTGAACAACGCCTTCAGTTTGGCCCCGAATCCACCTTCCTTTTTCGATGCGGCGGCAATTGACGCATACTTTGGCTTCTGGAACGGCACGTATTCCATTGTTTTGTAATCGAGGGCCAGTTTTACTCTTTTTCCGTTTTCTGCCTTCGTCCTTTTGTAGAAACCCTGTTTTGTTTTGTTTCCGAGCCACTTGTTATCGATCATCTTCTGCATGAAATCGGTCGGAATAAAACTCGCTCGCATCTCATCATCCGGCACGGCTTCATAGAGGTTGTTCATGACATGATACCCCGTATCGAGACCGACGAGATCAAGGGTACCAAATACGGATGAGCCGGGTCTTCCCACCGATTTGCCGATAATGGCATCGAGCTCAGGAACCGTCAGGCCCTTTTCCACCATAATGTTAATGGCATTGGAGATATCAAAGACACCGATTCTGTTGCCGACGAAATTGGGAACGTCTTTACACATGACGACGCCCTTGCCGAGCACATCTTCACAGAATGTCTTCATAAAATCGATAACTTCCTTTTGCGTATCCGCACCCGGGATAATTTCGAGCAATTTCATGTATCGGGGAGGATTGAAAAAGTGCGTTCCCAGGAAATGCTCTTTGAGACTCGAGCCGAATTTTGCCGATATATCCTTGATGGGCAAACCGGATGTGTTTGTGGTCACGATACACTCCGGCTTCACCACTTTTTCTACCCTGGCGAAAAGTTCCTGTTTTATTTTGATGTTTTCGATGACAACTTCGATAACCCAGTCGACATCAGCCAGCCACTTCAGATTGTCTTCGAAATTTCCGATTTTGATCATCGAAGCATTTTTTTTCGAATAAAAGCTGGCAGGTTTTGATTTCAACGCACCGTTAAGACCGGTTGCAGCGAATCTGTTTCGCCACTCCGGGCTTTGTTCAGTCAAACCTTTTTTCTTATCCGCGTCGGTCAACTCGAACGGGATAATATCAAGTAAACAACACTCAATTCCTGCGTTTGTCAGATGAGCCGCTATGGTGGCACCCATGACTCCTGCACCTAACACGGCCGCTTTTTTAATTTCGTACGCCATACCATTCCTCCTTTTAAGATGAAATGCCAGCACGTTACAACCCTGTCACGGGACATGCCATGCTCACATCTCTCTTAATTGCGTTCTCATTTCATCATCTGTTATGAACTAAACGACTCCTCCAACATTTCAAAAGGTATTCGCTCTCCAATCTGAATGGATTTGCATCTTCCCTTGATCGTCGTCAGCACTGTGGTCGCGAAGAATTTTGCCGATGCAATCTTACCCTGGTAAAATGCAACTTCGTTATTCTCACGAGCGAGTGCCCGCTGCTGGGCTATCGTTTCGACATCTGCCGCGCGATAAAGCTCAGCCAGCTTCTTCTCGGCAACCATTGCTCCCTGGAACAGCATCCATCCCAGAAACATATCACCGAAAACCATGAGGTATGGCCGTGCATTCAGAATGGGAAGCATAAACCCCGCACTTTTACCCCAGGTTGCAAACTGCTGTGTCAAACCGCTCATCGCCTTGAAGGCCTCTCCGAAATATCCGGCGTACTGCTTGAGGTCCTCATTCTCACTGAGCTCCTTGAGCGTGGCGCCCATCTCACCGAAGAGATTCATCACATTCTGGCCTCTGTTCATGGCCAGTTTTCTGCCTACGAGGTCGAGGGCCTGTACTGCATTCGTTCCCTCATAGAGACAGGCAATCTTGCAGTCTCTCATATACTGTTCGACCGGATATTCGCTGCAGTAGCCATACCCACCGTGCACATCGATTGCCAGTGAACAGATTTCCATTGCTTTGTCGGAGGAATAGGCTTTTGATATTGGGGTCAACACTTCAACATATCCCTTATATTTCTTCCGTATCTCCTCTGTCTCACCGACATGTGACATATCGATGCTATAGGCAGTAAATAAGTTCAGTGCCCTGATCCCTTCCACATGCGACTTCATCCAGAGCAGCGATCGTCTGATGTCCGGATGTTCAATAATCGTCACCGCTTTCGCATCAGGATTCTTCATCTCATAGACGGGGGGGCTCTGGATTCGCTCTTTTGCATAATTCAGCGCTTTTTCATATGCAGCGGTTGCATGTCCCAAGCCCTGCATGCCAACTTCAAGTCGCGCCTCATTCATCATCTGAAACATGATCCGCATACCTGCGCGTTCGCTGCCCAAAAGCTCACCGATGCAGTTGCCCTCATCGCCGAAATTCAACGTACAGGTAGCCGATCCCTTGATACCCATCTTGTGCTCAATATTACCGGTACGAACATCATTGAACTCACCGAGACTCCCGTCGTCGTTTACCCTGTACTTGGGAACGATAAAGATAGAAATTCCCCCGGTACCCGGAGGATCTCCTTCGATTCGTGCCAGGACGGGATGAATGATATTGTCCGTAAGGTCTTGATCGCCGCATGAAATGAATATCTTCGTTCCCGAAATACTGAAGGTTCCATCCGGGAGCCTTTTCGCCGTGGTGCGAAGTGCTCCGACATCAGTTCCCGCACCCGGTTCCGTCAGACACATGGTTCCTGCCCACTCACCGGTATACATACGATACATATACTTGTTCTTCTGCTCTTCCGCACCATGCTTGTCGATCAAACCGGCAGCACCCATGGTTAATCCGGGATACATCATGAAAGCAAAATTCGCCGCGTCGAAATATTCCATACAGGCCGAATAGGCCACCAGCGGCATGTTCTGCCCTCCCACCTCGACGTCCTGGTGGGCACAGAGCCACCCGGCCTCGCAAAACGTTTTAAACACATCATGGTAGCATGACGGTATCGTCACCTTGCCGTCTTCAAATGTGCAGCCTTCCTTATCTCCCTTATCGTAGGTTGGAACGATAAGATCGACCGCCATCTTTTCGGCCTCGTTTAGCATCATGTCTACTACTTCCTCAGAATAATCAGCATACTTTTCGGAGGAAAACAGCTTCTGAATGCCGAGCTGTTCGTAGAGCACGAACTTCTGATCTCTTCCATTTACCAACAAGTTACCCATAAAATCCTCCTCTCATTATTTCCCGGAACTATCCGGTAACACCACGGGATTTTTCAATCCCTCAATAAAAATTTCCAATCCCTTCTTCGCGGTTGACCGTACTCTTCTTTCTCTCGTCGACTTGTGGCCGGTAAAGAGATGAAGAGAAATAACCCCATTGAGCAATCCCCACAACGCATTCCTTCTTTTCTTGATATCCTCCGTGCAGAGAAACTCTCCGGTATCAATGCCGTACCAAAATATTCTGTCGATAATCTCAATAGTCAGATTTGTCTCACTGATCAGTTGCTTTCGCACCTCATCGGAAAAGTTCATATCGTTGGCGTAGAGCATAAACATCATGAATATTCTGAACAGTTCCGTCTCCTCGAGAAAGAACCGTATATAGATATCCGCAAAATATGTTATCATTTCCGAGGCAGCCGCTTTTATTTCAGCGATATTGGCTACTTCCCGGTTAAACTTCTCGACATAATCGAGGAGGATCTGCGCGTAAATCTCCTCCTTGCTGCTGAAATAGAGATATACCGTCCCTTTACTCAGACGTGCCTGTTTTGCGATACTTTCAACGGAAACGGATTTGAATCCCTTTTTGAAGAAGAGTTGCTGTGAGGCCTTGAGAATAGCTTTTTTCCTTTGTTCTTTTTCTCGTTTTCTTCGTACTACCGGTGCCATCCCTTTTTCACCCTACCCGCCGAAGAATAAAGAACACATGATAAGCTCACCTACCACCCATTCAACGCCGCATGCGTCACGATAGTAGAAATCTCGCGCACCAGATGACCGACATTCATCATATGGCCTTCGGTCACTCGGTGAATATAAGTCAAATAATGACCATGGGTCATTTCTGTTAAATGAAACTGTTCTCAATGTCAAGAAAAATATTACGCCCATTGATTTTTAGACGGATAACCACATGAATATGAATGATGATATTCGACTACGAACAATCACTTCATTGGAAGGGAGGGAGATCATGATAATATCACGTAATCACTTACTATATACTTATACAGATATCATGGAAAGAAAGCAACTTCTTTCGACATCACCACCAGCCCGCATGAGATACTATCAGCATACCCCCATGGAAGACATGCCCACTGTAGTACTAATGTGGTGATTTTCTTTTGCAAGTTTTCGCATCCTGCGTGCAGGCGAATAATGTAAAGAATTACATACACTTTATATTAGAAATAAATTGACATACCTCAAACCGTGTGCTAGTCAGAAGTTCAATTTTCAAATGAAAAAGGGCGGTGGAAAGTGCCTTTTTCCCGACAGTATCCAGGCCCATGTGGGCGATATTCTAAACTTTGAAAGCGCGAACCTTCAAGGAGATTATCGTGACGCTGCGCGAAATAATGGAACTACTTGATGCGAAGGCACTTGTTGGACAAAATCAGCTTGATATGGCTGTTGAAACGGCATTCAGTGCAGATTTGCTGAGCGATGTTCTTGCATTTGCCAAAGCAGGAAGCCTGTTGCTGACCGGCCTGACAAACCCCCAGATTGTCAGAACTGCGAGCATCCTGGATATCGCTGCAATCGTACTGGTACGAGGAAAGATTCCCCAAAGCGAAACATTGCGACTCGCGAAACAATTAAATATCCCGGTTCTATCGACACGATACATTCTTTTTGAGACATCGGGACGTCTCTTTTCGCATGGAGTTAAAGGATGTATCAAAAAAGTTGGTAACGACGACTATGGAACGACATGAGATTGAACCATGAAGAGTCATTCACCATACAGGGCGGTAATTTCCTGGACGCCGGGGAGGTTTCCATTCACATAAAGAGGATGCTCCAGGACATGGGCGTCGCTCCTGAAATATTGAGACGCGTTGCCATTGCGACCTATGAGTCGGAAATAAACATTATTTCCTACGCGACATGGGGCGTCATTCACATACAGGTCTCACCGGAAGAGGTAGTAATAGACGTGGACGACGAGGGACCGGGCATCGAAGATATCGAGCTGGCCATGCAGGTCGGATATTCAACGGCAACCGACAAGATCAGAGAAATGGGTTTTGGCGCAGGCATGGGTTTCCCCAACATAAAACACTGTTCTGACAGTTTTGAAGTAACATCGAAAGTGAACAAGGGAACCCATTTAAAGATTAAATTTAAGATGCAACAAACTGACACAACTGAAAGCTAATGGATATTGCGTCTATTGTAAAAGAGTTGAATCTTACCGTGGCATGCGGTGACGAGTTTCTCTCGCGGGAGGTAACGGGCGGCTACGTCGGTGATCTCCTCAGCGATGTCATGGCAAACAGCCAAGCGGGATATCTCTGGATAACCCGGCAGACGCACCAGAATGTCGTGGCAGTTGCCAGCTTGAAAGACCTCGCCGGTATTATCCTGGTGCAAGGGAAAGGACCGGAAAATGATACACGGGAAAAAGCGACAAACGAAGGCGTTCCGATACTGGTAACCAAGCTTTCTTCTTTCGAGACCGCCGGGAAATTGTATAAGCTGATAGTATAACGTTGAATCAGTTCAACGGCAGTACTTTCGGCCCTCAAATAGGGCTTTTTTTACGGCAGTTACGGTACTGATGGTACAGGAGTATATATGTGACCTCCATATTCATACTTGCCTTTCTCCGTGTGGCGACCTCGATATGTACCCGAGTGCCATCGTGGAAAAATGCATGGATGAACAGCTGGACGTTATCGGTATTTGTGACCACAATGCATCGGAAAACGTCCCCCATGTCATAAAGGCAGCCAGAAGGACACCATTGAGCGTACTTCCGGGAATGGAGATCACAACCAGAGAGGAAGCTCACATCCTCGCGCTCTTTGACACGATTGAAAACCTCCTAGACCTCCAGGATATTGTGTACAAAGCACTCCGGGGCATGAACAGAGAAGAAATTTTCGGATGCCAGCCGATTGTCAACGAAAACGACGAAGTAGAAGGATTCAACGACAGGCTGCTCATCGGTGCCACGGAACTCACACTGCATGAAGCGGTGCAAGCGATACACGACTGTGATGGCATTGCGATCGCCGCCCATATAGACCGGCAAAGTTTCGGCATTATCGGACAGCTTGGGTTTATTCCACCGGATGTTCATCTCGATGCACTTGAAGTATCACACCGAATGGGTCTTCAACAAGCTCGACAGAATTTTCCCGAGCTTGCCGGTTATGCGCTCATCGAATCGTCAGACGCTCACTTCATATCTGACATCGGAAAAGGCACCACACATATCGCGCTGAAGGAACCGACCATTCAGGAGTTCAGGATGGCATTCGAACGACGCGACGGCAGATATATCAGAGAGTAGCCGTATGATTGAGCTTTCCATGCACATTCTTGATATTGTCGAAAATTCAACGAGGGCCGGGGCGACGCGGGTATCCGTCATCATCACCGAAAACACGGACGATGATGTGCTCACGATACAAATCGCAGACAACGGCGAGGGCATGGATAGGGACACCATCGAAAATGCACTCGATCCCTTCTACACGACAAAGAAAGTTCGCACAATCGGACTGGGGTTGCCAATGCTTTTACAGGCCACGAAAATGAGCGACGGTCATTTTTCAATCGAATCGGACCGGAACAAAGGAACACAGGTAACGGCCGAATTCAAGTGCAGTCACATCGACCGCCAACCGATGGGTGACATCGCAAGCACCGTTATCTCCCTCATTACAGGAAACCCGGATACGGATTTCAGGCTTACGTATCGGAAGAACGACCAAGAGTACACATTAGACACAAATGAGATAAAAAGAGAAGTTCCGGGGATTGCGATAAATATCCCGGAAGTCCTCGCTGTTATAAAAGAAAACATATGCGAAGGGTTGAAAGAAATTGGTGCAGGGGATTAATCCTGCCATACTAATTTTGGCGAAGGAGGATGTTTTGGATGAAACCGGAAAACGATGAATTGTTAGAAGAATTTACACCAGAGCAAATCAAAAAATTAGATGAGATTGTCGAAAGCTATAAAGGCAAACCGGGCGGATTGATCCCGGTGCTCGAGCAGGCACAGGGAATCCTTGAGTACCTGCCCCTTTCTATTCAGAAGAGAATTGCCGAAGGATTGAATTTGCCCCTGAGCCAGGTGTACGGCGTCGTCACATTTTATTCGTTCTTTACCATGACACCGCGGGGGAAACATATCGTCCGTGTCTGTCTCGGAACGGCATGCTATGTCAGGGGCGGCAAAACAATCCATGAGGGCATCATGAAAGCCTTTGGCATCAAAGAAGGCGAAACGACACCTGACAGGTTATTCACCTATGAAACAGTGCGGTGTCTCGGTGCATGCGGGCTGGGACCGGTCGTTGTCATTAACGATGATGTCCATGGCAGGGTAAAACCGGCAAAAGTCAAAGAGCTGCTGGCTCAGTATGATTGATAATTCAATGTAAGAATATGGAGTACAGATATGGCCAAAATAAAGATCGAAGATTTAAAAAAGATTAAAGAAAGGGTACATGCCGATACCTTTCTGAGAGAGGGCGACCGTCGGGTGAAGGTAACGGTCCACATGGGGACATGCGGCATCGCAGCCGGCGCGCGCGATGTGATGAACTCGCTTATGGATGAAATCAGTGATTCCGGAGTGACCGATGTCGTCGTGACGACGTCGGGATGCATGGGACTGTGTGCCAAGGAACCCGAGATCACAGTGGAAGTATTGGGACAGGAGCCGATAATATACGAATCCATGAATGCAAACAAGATGAGACAGGTATTTAAACGACATATTCTTGAGGGTGAGGTTCAAACACCTTTCGTCCTGGCGAAGGGCTCAGAACAGAAATCATAACTGGTAAAGTACAGCAGCGATATTTTCAGAGTAAGGAGGTCATTATCCGATGAAAGTTTTTCGTTCACATATACTGCTCTGCGGAGGTACGGGATGCCATGCTTCCGGCAGCCTTAACGTCAAGAAGGCGCTGAATGAGGAGCTCGCAAAAAGACAGCTATCCGATGAAATCAAGGTAGTCGAAACCGGCTGTAACGGTTTTTGTGCCATGGGACCGATCCTGGTGGTGTATCCGGAGGGTATCATCTACATGCTTGTGCAGCCCGAAGACATTGCCGAGTTGGTCGAAGAGCATCTCATCAAGGGACGGCCGGTTGAGAGACTGCTCTACAAAGAACCCGCATCTGAAGAAACCATTCCGACCATGCAGGAGATTCCCTTTTTCGCCCTGCAGGAACTCCGGGTTTTGAGAAACAGGGGTCTTATCGATCCCGAAAGCATCGACGAGTATATCGCACGCGATGGCTACGCCGGTATGGCAAAGGCCCTCACCGAGATGACATCTGAACAGATTGTGCAGGAAGTTCTCGACTCGGGACTCAGGGGACGCGGTGGTGCAGGTTTCCCGACAGGCCTGAAGTGGAAGTTCTGCGCCCAGGCCGAGGGAGACATCAAATATTGCCTCTGCAATGCCGACGAAGGAGATCCCGGTGCCTTTATGGACCGTAGTGTCCTGGAAGCCGACCCCCATGCAGTTCTGGAAGGTATGGTTATTGCCGCAAAGGCCATCGGTGCTCACCATGGGTATATCTACTGCAGGGCCGAGTATCCTCTTGCTTTGACACGATTGAGTATCGCGATGGATCAGGCAAAAGAATATGGCTTGCTCGGCGATAACATCCTGGATACGGGATTTGACTTTGACCTTGAAATCTATCAGGGTGCGGGAGCGTTCGTCTGCGGTGAGGAAACAGCACTCATGACCTCCATTGAAGGGAAACGGGGAATGCCGCGACCGCGACCGCCATTCCCGGCCCACGCGGGACTGTGGCAAAAACCCAGCGTCTTGAACAATGTGGAAACCCTTGCCAATATCGGGCAGATCATCCAGAAAGGCAGTGAGTGGTACGCAAGCGTTGGCAATGAAAAGTGCAAGGGAACCAAGGTTTTCGCCCTCACGGGAGATGTCAACAATGTCGGCCTGGTGGAAGTCCCGATGGGAACCACCCTGGGAACCATCGTCTATGATATCGGCGGCGGAATCCCTGACGGCAAAAAATTCAAGGCCGCGCAGCTCGGCGGCCCCTCCGGCGGAATGATCCCCCTCCAGCACCTCAATGCAGACATCGACTATGAAACGGTAGCACAGCTCGGCGCCATCATGGGATCGGGCGGTATGATCGTCCTGAACGAAGACAAGTGTGCCGTGGACATGGCGCGATTCTTTATGGACTTCTGCCAGGATGAATCCTGTGGTAAGTGCACGCCCTGCCGTGAAGGAACCAAGAGGATGCTTGAAATCCTGACCAACATCTGCGAAGGACGGGGTCAGGAAGGGGATATCGAACTTCTCGAACACCTGGCTGGAATCATTAAAGACGCCGCACTCTGCGGTCTCGGGCAGACGGCACCCAACCCGGTACTGAGCACGATTCGTTATTTCAGAGATGAATACGAAGCCCACATACGAGACAAGCACTGTCCCGCCGTCGTGTGTTCGGCTCTTTTCAAATCGCCCTGTCAGCACGCCTGTCCTATTGAAATGGACATCCCTTCATACGTAGCACTGATTCGTGCCGGACGTCTTGAAGACGCCTATAAAGTCATGCTGAGAACAAACCCCTTCCCCTCTGCCTGCGGGAGGGTATGCGATCATCAGTGCCAGTCAAAATGCCGGCGTGGCATGCTTGACGAGCCCATAGCCATCAAATTCCTGAAGCGGTTTATTACGGACAACGCGGTGAGGCCGAAAATCGAGAAGGTACCCGTGACGAGAGATGAAAAGATTGCCGTTGTCGGCGGAGGCCCCTCCGGTCTGACAGCTGCGAAGGATCTCGCCGAGCGCGGCTACCAGGTCGTCGTCTTTGAAGAACTGCCCGAGGCGGGGGGAATGATGCGTTACGGCATTCCGTCATACAGGCTCCCGAGAGAAATCCTCAAGGGCGAAATCGACAACATTGCCGCTCTGGGTGTCGATATCCGTTGCAATACCCGTGTCGGCCGCGATATTTCTTTCGAAGCGATTGACAAAGAATTTGCCTATGTCTACATGGCACCAGGCGCCCACAAGAGCCAGAGGATGCGGGTCGAAGGTGAGGACATGGAAGGTGTATACGGCGGTGTAGAGTTCCTCAGGGATTTCAACATCAATGAAGGCGAGTGGCTCAAAGGTGAAAAAACACTGGGAAGCAGTGTGGCGGTCATCGGCGGTGGAAATTCGGCTATCGATGCAGCGCGAGTTGCAAAGCGACTGGGTGCCGATGTCACCATCCTTTACCGCCGTTTCAGACAGGATATGCCCGCCGCCGAGGAAGAAATTGAAGCAGCCGAGCATGAGGGAATCAAGATCGAATACCTTGTGGCACCTCTCAAGATCGTCGGCAACGGCAAGGTATCCGGTATTACCTGCCAGAGGATGAAGCCGGGCGATTTTGACAACAGCGGAAGAAGGCGACCTGTTCCTGTCAAGGGGGCTGAATTCACCTTGGCGGTTGACGCCGTTGTTGCCGCTATCGGGCAGGCACCCGATCTGTCGTTCGTCCCTGAAGAAAGCGGTGTTTCGGTCAACCGGTGGGACTGCTTCGACATCAAAGAGCTGACCAAGTCCCACACGACCAGCGAAAAGTTCTTCGCAGGTGGCGATGCGGTAACCGGTCCGTGGACAGCGGTCGGCGCCATTTCAGCAGGACACAAGGCCGCCGCGGAAATCGATGCGGCGATCAGAACGAAAAACGGCGAACCTCCCTACGAGGCACCTCCTGTGGAAGCCATCGATATTCCGTTTGAAATTGATGAAGAAACGGAAGAATGTCCCCAGGCCGTAATGCCTGAAATGGATGCCGTCGAAAGACGGTCAACCTTCGATGAAGTGGAGCTCGGGTTCTCACTGGAACAGGCCGTCGAAGAAGCGAAACGATGCTTGAGGTGCGATGTTGAAATATAATCGAGTCGATATCATCACACCATAGGATATCTGAGGGGCAAGGGATGTAACAGTCCCTTGCCCTTTTTGTCTCACACCCATTGTACGTACTGACAACCAACGTAATCTCCGGATACCATGGATCATACATTCATCTTTCAAGAGGGCACGTGGACGGGAAAGGGTTCGTACTTCGACCAGGACAACAACGTCATCCCCTTCGAAGGCACCATGAGAACAACCCACCACAAAGACACATGGTCTCATGAAAGCAGGATGAAACTGTCATTCGAAGGGAAAACGATCAAAATCATCACCACGTTACATATCATCCCGCCGGACGACAACACCTATACCACGACCTGGACATCGGAAGATCCCAATCTCGGGAACCTCTCGGGAATGTGTATCGTCATTGATGACTCGATCCTGTCGACCTGTGCATCCGAAAGCCATAGATTCCGGGGCACGGAATACTTTCGAAAAATCGACGACACAACCTACCACATCAGGGGCTTTCTTGCAGAACGTCGTACAAAACTCTCGTCGTGGGCTATGGAACTGAAGAAAATCGATTAAAAACATCTTTCACACTTAACGGGAGCCCCGGTAATAAGAAGCCACAAAATCTTCAATCAAAAGTCTTGATATCTCTTTTGTGTGGTGACATATCTTAGATTGTCGGGCAAGCTTTGGGAAAATAGAAAAACTGGCCTAACCATTCATTCCATCCGACCGCTAAAAGCGTCGGCTGAATTCAAATGTTAAGCAACCATTTGAATTAAAAATATACTGCATTTCAAAAATGTGAAGATCTTGAACATAAAAATCTAATATCGTTATTGTTTACTTCGAGCTTCAAATGTCGACAGCTGCTATCTTTGAACAAATTCTTATGCGTTTTTCTATTTACGGTACTTGAATATTATCGTGAAAAATACTGGAACCTTATTTGGGTGTACCGTTACCGGCCATTACTTCGTGTAGTACTTCGCCAGGTAACTCGCCGCGAGGGCCGCTTCCTCAGGCGTTTGATATACGGGAATCCCCGCATCCTGCATGATTTTCTCGTCTTCGCGCATCTCTTCTCTCGTGTTTATGATGGAAACGATAAGTGGTTTTGACGATCGCCGCCGCAACGCCGCCAGTGATTTTGCCGATGTCTCAAAATTGGGGTGCCGCGTGTAAAGGGGCATCACCATGTCAACGCCGTCGTCTTCCAGTACCGCCTCAACGCATTTCGGGTAAATATCGACAAACAGCCCCGACCCCGTCAGATCGATGGGGTTAGGTGCAAGCTGTATCGGCACATTCTCACCGATGATCTTTCTGACCTTGGCGAGGGTCGCCTGCGATACCTGCGCCGGGGGACACTGATTGTCGATCAACGTATCCAGCGCGAGAATACTCGGGCCCGCTGTGTGGGTGACGACCGCCACTCTCCGCCCCCGCGGGGGCGGAGCCAGTGCCAGCACCTTGCAGATATTCGCCATATCCTGGGTATTCGTCACTTCCAGGATGCGATTCTGGCGGCAGGCATCGGAAAATATCTTGTACTCCCCTCCCATGGTACCCGTATGACTTGTCGCAACGGTACTCATTGATCGTGATCGGGCCCCTTTCAAGAGAACGATCGGCTTTTTCCGGGACACCACCCCTGCCGCCTCC
>Ga0272441_10002051_pt1 | contig 41785 bp, 35 predicted proteins | sample SSMProp6N_FD_193582 | JGI IMG/M metagenome (GOLD analysis project Ga0272441, IMG submission 193582) | Marine sediment archaeal communities from Little Sippewissett salt marsh, Falmouth, MA, United States - SSM-Prop-6N | ecosystem: Environmental > Aquatic > Marine > Wetlands > Sediment ...
CGGGGCGATTCCGTTGAACCACCGGGGAATGGAGGGCGAGGCTCCTGCCGAGCCGCTCGTTGTTCAGGCCTGATCCGTGTGGGTATACCCCGGCAGGTCCAGATCCCGCCAGCCGGAATCCTGGATAAGCAGGCCGGTGTCGGGATCGTCTGAGATTTCGGGTGCGGGGATCCTGCGCCAGTGCTCGCCGTCGAGCCCGTCGGTCTCGCCGCCGGACCGGAGCCAGTCCATTGTCTTCTCGCGCAGCGCCTTGAGCGCGGCCTGTGTCATGCGCAGCCCGGCCCGGTTCCTCGTCTCCTGCGGGTCCATCACGCGGTCGAACAGGAATTCTTTGTCGTCAGGCGCGCTGTAGGCGTATTTCCAGCGCGGTGTGACGGTTGTGTAGATGGCGCCGCCCTGTCGTTCCCCCTCGCGCCCGATCTGGCTGTGCACCGTGTCGCGCTCGGCCGCGCCGTTCAACACGTTCGCCAGGTCCACGCCGTCCAGCGCCATCTCGCGGCCGTCCACGCCCGTCGCGCCGAACAGGGTCGGCGCCACATCCACCAGGCTGACCGGCGTGTCGCATCGCCGGCCGCCCTCGAACCTGCCGGGCAGTCTCGCCAGCAGCGGCACGCGCGCGCACGTGTCGTGCATGCTGCGCTTGCCGAAACAGTTGTAGTCGCCCAAATGTTCGCCGTGATCCGCCGTGAACAGGATCAGCGTGTCGTCCAGTTGCCCGGTCTTCTCGAGTGTGGCCAGCACGCGGCCGACCTGGTAGTCGATGAACGAGATGCAGGCATAGTAGAACGCTTTGATGTTGCGCGTCAGGTTCTGGTCGATGCCCTGGTCCCGGTATTTGTACCGGTTCTGTTTGCGATTGATGAAGGTGTGCAGATGCTCGGGGTCCTGCGGTACTTTCGGCAGCGGCATCAGCGGCGCGCGATAGAGTTTGTGCCATGGGACCGGCGGCGCGAACGGCGGGTGCGGATGAATGAAGCTCGAGAATAACATCCACGGCCGGTCGCCGCCCGATTGCTCTTCGAGAAATTGGATGCTCCGGTCGCCGATCCAATGGACGGGGTGTTTCTCGGGCGGCAACATCGAGGGCTGCGGGATGTAGTACATCTCGCCGCGCATTCCGTGCGGCTCCTCGACATAGCCCAACCCTTCGGCGATCAGCCAGTCGCGGTAGTCGTCGCCCGGGCCCGACAGCTCTTCCTGAATGTCGCGCGTCTCGAACCCGCGCAGCGCTTTGCCGTCCGGCGTGAAGTGGCATTTGCCGACGCCGTGCGTGCGGTAGCCGGCTCGGGTCAGCACGTCCATGAACGACCGCGTGTCCGGCATGGGCATGCCGTTGTTGTAGCAGCCCGTGTTCATCGGGTACTGACCATAGTGCATGCTGCAGCGCGCCGGCACACAGACCGGGCTGGGCGAATACGTGCTCGTGAAGGCCGCGCCCTCGCGGCAGAGCCGGTCCAGGTGCGGCGTCCGAATTACCGGGTTGCCGAGCGCGTGGATCGTGTCAAACCGTTGCTGGTCCGTGAAAAACAGTAAGATGTTCGGTCGCTTCTTCATTCGATTGCGTCTCCTTTCGAATGTGGGGCCAAAACCTATGGCTTCACACGGACAGGCACGGACTGACACGGACTCACACGGACGGACACCTGCAGCTGGGTTCCGCTGTTCCAGGAATGTCTTATTGAGCCATACAGAGATTTATGTCATACTTAAGGATTGACAGATACATCTTGGAATCCAAGGTATATAGCATGTCAGAACGAGTCTCAGAGATGTCATATCAGGGCATGCGTAAGGGGCGGGCGGAGGGTGCGCGGAGCATGGCGGAGTGGTTGGAGCAGTTGTTGGGCGCGCATGAATTCGAGATGGAATACTGTTATGACGCGCCGGCGCCGGAGGGGTGGCACGTACGGGACCGGCGGATTGACCGGTTTCACATGGTGACGGCGCGCAGTGGGCAGGGCACCTACGCGATCGAGGATCGTGGGGAGCGGTTCTATCCGGGCAAGGTCATGTTCGTGAGTCCGGGCGTGCGTCACAGCGGCGATGCGGCGCCGGAGCATTGGCCACACCTGCAGACCTGTCGGTTCTGGCTGCGCAGCAACGACACGGGCAGGCGCGTTGGGCGTGCGCCGGTACCGTTTTCTGCCGGCTGTGAGGTGCGCGATATCGAGCATTACAACAGGCTATGGGAACAGATGTACCGCCACTACACGTCCGGTTCCAGCCGGATTCGCCGATCGCTGTGCAACGCGTTGGTGACGCAGATCGTGTGCGAGCTGGCGGTGGACACGAGCGAATCGACGCCGGCGCGCAGCCGCCCGATCGACGACGTGCGCCGGTTCCTGTGGCGTTATCCCGGCGAGCATCTGTCGGTGGCGCAGCTGGCACGGATGGCCGGGCTGTCGCGCAAGACATTCAACGCCAGATTCCGGGAGATCCTGGGCACTTCACCAGGCGACTACCAGATCAGGGTGCGGATCGAGCGTGCGCGTTATCTCTTGGCCGAAACCGCATTGAGCGTCAAACAGATTGCTTACCGGCTCGGCTATCCTGATCCGTACGCATTCTCCAAGCAGTTCAAACGGTTCGCGGGATGTCCGCCCACCCGGTTCCGGGCCGGCTGAGAGCGGACCGAGAATACATCTCCAAAAGGATTCCTTGCTCCTCGTTTTCCTCCGATTCGTGCGAATGTGTTGCAGTAATGTGTATGGGATTTGCAGCTGGGCATATTTGGCGGGCCTGGCTGTGGGTGATAGTCTGTAAGGGGAAGAGTGGCGACGGGGGGGGGAAGGTATTGTTTCAGGGGGAGACGAGCATGGCGCAAGGCAAGAATATCCTGGTTTTGATGTGCGATCATCATCGGTTCGATGCATTGCGTTGTCTGGGCAATCCGCTTGCGCACACGCCGAATCTGGATCGGTTGGCGGATCGGAGCATTCGATTTGAGCACTGCTACACGCAGTCGCCGGTCTGTTCGCCGGCCCGTCATTCGCTTGCGACGGGTCAGTACGCGCACCGTCACGGGGTCCTCACGAACAACCACATGCCGCATCCGGGCATGGTCACGATTGCGCACGCGCTTCAACCGCTCGGCTACCGGCGCATGAACCTGGGTCACATGCACTGGAAGGATCCGGAGATGGACACGGGTTACGCGTCGTACACGCCGCTGACCGCGTGGCGCGAGGAGGCATCCGCGCGTGCGTTGCGGGTGTACGACTGGGAAGCGCAGAGCCTGACGCGGCGTCGAACGGGCGGCCCGAGCCCGCGCACGCGCGAGGAGTATTCCGGGCATTGCATGGCGCGTCGTGCGATTGCGCAGATCGAGGAAGCGGTCGAGAAAGGCGAGCGATTCCTGTGTTGGACGGCATTCACGGAGCCGCACCCGCCGTTCTACCCGCCGAAGGAGATCTATGAGCTGATCGACCAGTCGTCGATCCGGCTGCCGGCCCAGGCACCGTCGGAGGCGGCGCCGCCGCACGCGCTGATTTTGAAGAAGCGCAAGGAATGGGCGCATCTGACCGAGGTGGAGATACGCCAGGTGCTTGCCGGCTACTACGGGATGATCAACCTGGTCGACGGCTACATCGGGATGGTCTTGGACGCATTGGACCGGCTCGGCATACGCGACGAGACGATCGTTGTGTGGACCGTTGATCACGGCGACCAGATGTGGGAACACGAACTGTTCCTTAAGTTCTGCATGTACGAAGGCGCGGTGCACGTCCCGCTGTTGATCGATGTGCCCGGCGAAGACGCGGGCGTTCGCGACGAGCTGGTCGAACACATCGATTTGTTCCCGACCCTTTGCGAACTTGTCGGCGCGGAATGCCCGGCGACGGTGCAGGGCCGTTCGTTGACGCCCTTGCTCGGAACGGGTCCTGCGCCCGACGACTGGCATGAGGCCGTATTCAGTCAGATCGGCAACCTGCAGATGATACGCACGCGTGACTGGAAGCTGAACGTCTACGACGGGCAACCGGGCGAGCTCTACGATTTGAAGAACGATCCGGCGGAGTTCTTCAATCTCGTCTCGGCTCCGGAGCACGCCGACCGGATTGCCTCGATGCACGCGCGGGTCAAGGACTGGGAGCAGGCGCACGCGCCGGCGTCGCCGTTGCGTGCGTGAATAGTGGATAGTGGATAGTGGATAGTGGATAGTGGATAGTGGATAGTGGATAGTGAATAGTGGATAGTGGATAGTGGATAGTGGATAGTGAATAGTGGATAGTGGATAGTGAATAGTGGATAGTGGATAGTGGATAGTGAATAGCGGATAGCGAGATGAATAGACTGAACGTATTGTATCTTCACACGCATGATCTGGGGCGGTACTGCGAGCCGTACGGCTATGCGATTCCCTCGCCGAACCTTCAGAAGCTGGCGGAGCGCGGCGTGCTGTTTCGGCAGGCATTCAATGCGGCGCCGACCTGCTCGCCGAGCCGGGCCGGTCTGTTAAGCGGGCAGTGGACGCACTGCAACGGGATGTTCGGGCTGACCGGCCAGGGTTGGACCCTGAACGACTATGGGCAGCATCTGGCGCATTTCATGAAGGCGCAGGGTTACGAGACCGTCATGGCGGGCGCCAACCATGTCGCGCCGCGAACGGGCAAGGACCGCAAACAGACGGTCGAGAATATGGGCGAGTTGCTCGGTTATGACCGCGTCCTGCGCGCGCCGGCGGACCCGGCGCCGGCGGACAGAGAGGTCTGGACGGCGCAAGCGGCGGCCGAATTCCTGGAATCGGACCACGAGAAGCCGTTCTTCCTGGCCGTTGGTTTTGTAACGCCGCACCGCTACAATCCGGGCGACCGCAACACGTTCAGCCGGCGTTGGCCGACGGAACCGCCCGGAGTGGACGACCGGTACTGTCTTCCCATGCCGCACATGATCGACAACAAGACGACGCGTCGCGAGATGGCGAACTTCAAGATGGGTGTCGCCGTGATGGACCAGCTGTTCGGCACAGTGCTCGAAGGGCTGGAACGTTCCGGCCACAAGGACGACACGCTCGTGATCTGCACGACCGACCACGGGCCCGGCGCGCCGGACATGAAATGCACGTTGAGCGACCGCGGCACCGGCGTGATGCTGGTGTTTGCGGGGCCCGGCGAGTTCGGCGGCGGCCGTGTCACGGACGCGCTGGTCAGCCACATCGATATCTACCCGACCCTCTGCGAGCTGCTTGGCGCCGAGCCGCCCGACTGGCTGCAGGGCAAATCGCTGATGCCTCTGTTCCAGGGCGCAGCGGAGTCGGTCAACGCGTGCGTGTTCATGGAGCACAACTATCACGGCGATTTCCGGCCGCAACGCGCCGTGCGGACCGAGCGTTACAAATACATTCGCCGCTTCAAGACAGGCGTTGGCGTGGGGGTCGACGGCGGGCCCGTGGACGAGATGATGCGCGCCTACGGCTGGGCACAACGGCCGCAGCCGGAAGAAGAACTTCATGATTTCGTCTACGACCCGCACGAAGCGGCCAACGTGATCGACGATCCGCAGTACGCACAGACCGCCGCCGAGCTGCGCAAGCGGCTCGAGGACTGGATGGCAGCCACGGACGATCCGGTCCGGCACAACGCCGTGCCCGCGCCGCCCCCGGTGCCCTAGTCCCTGCAGCCTGTCGGACTGCTCTTTTTTTTGCTGCGCAAAAAAAAGGATGTTGCCCGGCAGCGACGTCTGCTTGACAGAGCGCCGCGGTTCCCGCGAAGCTATCCCGGTATGATCTCGCATACGCGGTGGATGATGGCGGTGGCCTGCCTGGCAGCCTGCGGTACGGTTTCGGGCCAGGCTCCCGAACCGGGGGCCGGGGCGCCGGTGCCGAAACTCGTTTGCGCGGCGCCGCTCTACGCTTTTGGCGAAGTCCCCAACACGGTCCCGATCGAGCACACCTTTACGCTGCGCAACGCGGGCCGTGCCCCGTTGACGATCCGCGAGGTCCGGCGCAGTTGCGGCTGCACGGAAGCGGCGCTCGCGAGAAAGAACCTGCCGCCGGGCGAGCAGACCACGCTTCTGGTGACACTGGATCTGACGGGCCGCACCGGCGAGCAGAACCGCAAGATCTATGTCGATTCCAACGATCCGTCAACGCCGCGCTATACGTTGGCGTTGGTCGGTCGCGCGTACTCCGAGATCGAGGTCCGGCCCGAGCGTGTGCGATTCGGGGATGTTGCGCCGGACCAGACGGTCGAAGCGTCCGTCGCGCTCAACGTGCGCGTGGGCGTGACGGCGACCGTGACACAGGTGTTCTGGGAGGCGTCCTATCTGGCGGTGACACTGGAGCCGGCGCCGGAGCTGCCGGGCTACCGATTCCGGGTCGGGACGCTGCCGCCCCTGCCGACGGGCTATCTGTACGATGTCGTAAAGGTCAGGACCGACCATCCGCATTACAGCACGATCGCCGTGCCGGTAACGCTGCGCGTGGTTGGCGAACTGTACGTGACGCCGACCAGGATCATGCTGGATGCGGGCCAACCCGACCCGGTCACGCGCAGTATTGCGGTACGTGCCGGAAAGCTCAAGGAATTCGATGTGCTCTCCGTCCAGCCGCCGAGCCCCGCCGTGCAGGTGCAGTTGATAAAGGCCGGACCCGCCAGCTATCGTGTGCTCTTGCGCAATCTATCGGCCGCGGACAGCGCGCTGCACGGCTCGCACGTACGGATCCGGACCACGGCCGGGAAGATGCCGGAAATCATCGTCCCGATCCTTGTCCGCTAGCTCTCATGCCGCCGGAAATAGCCGGGCGGCAGGTCGAGATATTTCCGGAACATTTTCGACAGGTGGTATTCGTCGCTGATCCCGACCCGTTCGGCAACGGCGCCGAGCGGCATATCGGTGGTGATGATCAGTCGTTTCGCGGCTTCGATCCGCAGCAGTCGCACGTCCGCCATCGGGGTCCGGCCGCTCACGGCTTTGTATTGCCGGATGAAATGGTAGCGGCTCATGTTCACGAGCCGGGCCAGCTCGTCGACCCGGAACTTACGCTCGATGTTGGCGGCCACGAACCGGCGTATCTTCTTCACGAACGTGTCCTCTCGCTGGCTCGCGAGCCGGACGACCTCGGCGATTGTGGCGGCGAACAGTGAAAGGATCACGTCGCTGCGCCTGTTGCCGTGTGCGCTCCACGCTTCCGAAAGCCATTGGATCAGCATCCGCACGCGTCCGTCACGATCGTGTGTGGCGAGCGGAACGGCATAGGCCGGACCTGCCCAGCCCAGGTAGTATTTCTCGATCGGTTCCCGCGCGTCGGCCGACCGTTCGTCATGCCCCTGGTCCGGCGGATAGAAGAGGATATCGCCCGTCGTCGCGCGCAACGTGCGGCCGGCGATCTCGACGCGCAGTTTGCCGCGCACCATGACGATCAGCTCATAGAAACTGTGCGCGTGAAGCGGCCTCCGCCAGTCCGGCGCGAGCTGTTCGTGCCCGATCCAGATGATCTTGGTGCGGGCGATGCCGCTGAGTATCGTCATGGCGTTGCCTTCTGCTCCCAGCAATTGGGCACAAGACCGGCGCAATTGCCTGCATTGTACGCGTCTCCCATCATAGTCTAGTCTGAACTCGCGTAGAAGAGAGAAACCACGGATGCTCACGGATACGCACGGATCCAAGAAACCGCAGCCATGTGCATCCGTGTTTAGACGTGATTGGAAGCTCGTGTTGTGGAGGGCGCGTGCACGATGAGCGAGGAGACTGTGACGGATTCGAGGGTTCGGGTACGGATCGGGTTCCTGGCCACGTACCGGTTCGGGTTCTCCGAGTGGTGCCGTCAGATGTATGATGCCGGCCGCGCGGCCTTGGCGCAAACTGCCGGTGTCGACGTCGTTGCGCCGCCTGTGTCGGGCGAGGGCGATTGCCTGACCGCGGCCGGCGGCGCGGTACCTTACGGGGCGGTGCACAGCCTGGCGGAAGCCGAGGTCGTCGCCGACTTCTTCACGGCCGAGCATATCGACGGGCTCTTGATCTTGCCGCTCGATTTCGGCGATGAGCGCGCGGTCGCGAAGGTGGCGGAGCGGCTGCGTGTGCCCACGCTGCTGTGCGCGACGAAGGAGCCGCCTGCCCGGGACGACGCGAGCCGCGCGCGGGTATCGGATTCCTACTGCGGTACGCTCTCGATCGCGTCCGGCCTGCGCCGGCGCGGACTGCGGTTCCACTATGCGGGCCTGTTTCTGCCGGATGAACCCGCGTTTGCCGATGCGCTGGATTCCTTTGCGCGCGCCTGTGCGGTTGCGGCCGGCCTGCGGGGCGCACGGCTTGGGCAGGTCGGAGTACGGCCGCCCACGTTCGAGACGGTCGGCTACAACGAGACCGCGCTGATCCGGAAATTCGGGCAGAACGTGATCTTCCGGGATGTCGGCGCGCTTGCCGACGCGGCGCGCGCCTATGCGGACGACGCGCCGGAGGTCGTCGAACTTGCGGCGGCCACGCGTGCTGCCGTGGACGAGGTGACGGTATCGGACGCGTATCTGCGCAGATCCGCGAAACTCGAGCTGGCGTTGGTCGAGTTCTGGAATGCCGAGCGGCTCTCGGCTCTGGCCATGCAGTGCTGGCCAACGATCCACCGGTTGATGAATATCGAGGTGTGTTCCGTCTATGGCCGGCTGACCCAGCGCCATATGCTCACGGCCTGCGAGACCGATATCCTGGGCGCGTTGTCCATGCTGATCCAGTATCGTGCGGCGCTTGCGACGACACTCCCGCATTTCGTGGACTGGACCATACGGCATCGGACCGAAGACAATGTGTTCCTTGCCTGGCATTGCGGGAATGCGCCGGTCAGCCTGGCCGCGCCGGGCGCGAAAACGGCATTACGCGCGCGCGGCGACATGACCGGCGAACGGGCCTGCCGTGCGGATCAGAGGGGGCAAGGCCTGTGGCAGTTCCAGCTCAAGCCGGGCAAGGTGACACTGTGCCGGCTCGCCGAATACGACGGGGACTGGAAGCTGCTGATTGCGCCCGGCGAGATTGTGCCGTCGGACGAGACGCTGGCGGGCACGTGGTCCTGGGTGAAGGTGCCGGATCATGATAGGTTGTACAGGACACTGGTCGAAGAGGGGTTCATTCACCACGCGAGCATGATCCACGGGGATCAGGTCGACGTGCTCGTGCAGGCCTGCGGGTTTCTGGAGATCCGGCCGATCGTCGTCGGCTGACGAGGAGCGAGAAGCGCATGGATATTGTCGGGTTGGGCATGGCGACGGTGGACGTCCTGGTCCGGCTGCACGAGATGCCGACATGGCAGGCCGGCGCACGGCTGGGGGACCTGGCCCTGGACGGCGGGGGGCCGGTGGGCACCGCGTTGGCCGCCGCCTCGCGGCTGGGCGCACAGACGGGCTTCATCGGGGTCGCGGGCGACGACCGTTTGGCCCGCCTCAAGCTCTAGTCTCTGCGCGAGCACGGGGTCGATACCAGCCGCGTGGTGGTTCAGCCGCATCGCGAGTCGCAGGTGGTTGTCTGCTACGTGCATGCCAAGACCGGCGAGCGCGTGTTCTGTGGACATGAACATTTCAGCAGCCATCAACTTTGCGCGGCGGATCTGGACCGTGCGTACGTTACCGCGGCGCGGTGCCTGCATCTGGACGGTTCGCATATCCGGGCCGCGCGGCAGGCCGCGCGCTGGATGCGCGAGGCGGGCCGGCAGGTGGTGTTGGACCTGAGCACGACGAGGAAAGCGCCGTCTCCCGAATGCCGCGCCCTGGTCGCGGACGTCGACGTGTTGATCGCCGGGTCGGGCGCAGTCCCGGCCCTGACCGGCGAGTCCGACCTATGGGCCGCCGCCGCCGCCGCTCTGGCGCTCGGCCCCGCCGTCGTCGTGCAGACCGAGGGGGCCGACGGCAGCTATACCGTCACGCGCGAGGAGCGGTTCCATACGCCGGCCTTTGATGTGCAAGTCGTGGATACGACCGGGGCAGGCGACGTGTTCCACGGGGCCTACATCTTCGGTCTGTTGCAGGAATGGGATCTGCGGCGGACCGCCTCGTTTGCGTCGGCCGCGGCCGCACTGAATTGCACGCGGTTCGGCGGCCGGGCCGGCGCGCCAACCCTCGAGGAAGTCGAGGAGTTTCAACACCTTCGGAGTGCGGCAGCCGTGCCCTTCGTAGCCACGAGCGAGAGCGAAGGGCGAAGTAGGGTATGACTGCCGCCTTCAACGACGTTGCACAGCGCAAGCGCGGCTCAAAAGCTCGCAGGCAGGGCCATTTTTTGGCGGAATCATCCGCCGTTTGACAGTCGTAGAGTCCCGACATAATGGCACTGGTCTCCATAGCCGGGGAACTGAAGAAAGCGCAGGCGGGCGGGTACGCCGTGCCGTTGTTCGACGTGTTCGAGATGAAGGCTGCGCAAGGGCTGGTCGCGGCGTTGGAGAAAAAGCGGGCCCCGGGCATTCTTGCCGTATATTCGTCCTGGCTGGAGAAGCCGGGCTCGCGCGCGTTCGTGCGATATCTGTGTGCGTTGGCCGAGGATGCTGCCGTGCCGATCTCGGTGATGCTGGATCACGGCGCCGACTACGCGCAGTGCGTTCGCGCGCTGGACTACGGCTGCACGGACCTCATGTACGACGGGTCCGGTCTTTCGCTTGCGGAGAACAAGGAGCGAACGAGGGCAGTCGTTCAGGCGGCGCACGCGCGCGGTGCGGCTGTGGAGGCCGAGCTTGGCTATGTCGGGAAGGGCCGCGACTACGCTGATTATGCCGCGGTTCGAGAAGGTTTCACTGCGCCTGAGACGGTCACGGCGTTCGCGGGGGAAACAGGAGTGGATTTTCTGGCCGTCGCGATAGGCACAGCGCATGGGACCTACGTCGGCGAGCCAAGGATCGACTACGAGCGGCTTCGCAAGATTCGAGTTGCCACCAAGATCCCGCTGGTCCTGCACGGCGGCTCCGGACTGGCACCGGAACAGTACCGGGCCGCGATCGTGGCGGGTGTGTCGAAGATCAACATTTCGACGAACCTGACACAGGCGGCGGCGGACGCCATCAAGGCGGCCGCCGCGCGGGACGGAAGCTATTTTGCGCTGACGGATGCGGTCTCGGACGCCTACGCGGAAGGTTGCGAGCGATATCTTGATCTGTTCCGAGCTGCCGGCACGGCGTGAGCGGCGACCGGGGCGGAGAGGATTTTGAATCCCACGCTTGCGCTTCTTGCACTGCCAACAGTCCATTTCTTCTTTCTTGCGAGGATTTCACTCGCTCAAGAACACCGGAGGGAATCGCCGCGAAAGATCGCAAAGAAACGCAAAGGGGTCAGGCGAGCCGTCGGACCAGCCGGTGCCGGAAACAGTCGACGAGGTGGTCGTTGACCATACCGACGGCCTGCATGAAGGCGTAACAGATCGTGGGGCCGACGAAGCTGAAGCCGCGTTTCTTGAGTGCCTTGCTCATGGCGTCGGACTCGGGTGTGCTGGCCGGAATATCCTGGAGTGTCCGCCACGCGTTCTGTCTTGGGGCGAAATCGACGAACTGCCATATGAACGCGTCGAACGAGCCGAACTCGTTGCGCACCTTCAGGAACGCCTTGGCGTTGCGGATGGCCGAGTCGATCTTGAGCCGGTTCCGCACGATCCCGGGATCGGCGAGCAGCCGCGCCTTCTTGCGCGCACCGTAACGTGCGACCTTGTCCGGGTCCCAGTCGTCAAACGCACGGCGATAGTTCTCGCGCTTCTTCAGGATCGTCAGCCAGCTCAGCCCGGCCTGCGCTCCCTCGAGGATCAGGAACTCGAACAGCCGTCGGTCGTCATGTTCGGGTACGCCCCACACGCGGTCGTGATAGTCCGTGTACAGCGGGTCGCTCAGACACCATTCGCAGCGTTTGCGGGGCACAGCATTCTCTCCCTATGGCATGTTGGGCCTGGCGGTGAGCCCGGGCTATGCGGTCGCGGTTGCTTGGGATCGAGCTTCGTGTAAGAGTAGGTGTACGAGTACGATCAGGAATCCACCCCGCAGGACGATGGGAACCGGGCCGGCCCGAGCTCTCTCCGTACTCGTACACCTACTCTTACACGCAAATCTATCTCGAAGAGCAGGCCCGAACACGCCTAACTGGTTGCCAAGCTCAACGGTTACCCTCAACGGCCGCGCGGGGACGGACCGGTCTTGGCGTCGTGCGCGATGCCTGCGCGTTTCCTGATTTGCTCGATATCGAGCGCGTTGATCCACTTAAGCAGGTTCTGGAAGGCGGCGTTGAACCTGTAGCCGCCATCGGTCATCTCTTTGAGTGCGCCCTTCTTCGGCCAGCCCTGCACGGCGATGCGGTACAGCGCGCACATGGTGCCCGTACGGTCGGCACCGTGCATGCAGTGCACGAGCACGGGCGTACGTTCGCATCGTCCCTCCTCTTGCGGGCGGCACGTGCTGCGCGCAGCAGCCGGATCAGATTTCCTCCTCGAGCTTGAGCAGTTCGAGGATGCGGTCGAGATCTTCGTTGGAGAAGAAGTCGATCTGCAGCGAGCCCTTCGTCTTCTTGCCGTTCGGCAGCGTTTTGCTGGGCGTGATATGGACGCTGGTCCCGAAGTGCCGGTGCAGCACGTTGAGCAGGTGCGATACGTGATCGACCGGTATGTCGCTCGTGCCGGCCTGCGCCTTCCGAGGGGCCGGCGCGTTCCTGACCCGGTCCACGAGCTTTTCGAGGTTGCGCACGGACAGGTTCTCGCGCACGGCGCGCGCTGCGTATTGCTGCTGTTCTTCCTCGATTTCGAGCCCGAGCAACACCTTGGCATGGCCCGGCTGCAGTTTGTCGTCGACGACGTACTGCTTGATCTCGGCCGGTAGCTGGAGCAAGCGCAGGCTGTTCGCGACGGACGCGCGCGCTTTGCCGACCCGTCGCGCGATCTGGTCTTGCGTCATGCTGAACTTCTCCGCCAGCATACGGTAGGCTTCCGCCTCTTCGATCGCATTGAGATCTTCACGTTGCAGGTTCTCGATCAGCGCCAGTTCCAGCGCGCCCTGGTCGCTGACCTCGACGGTGACGATCGGTACCTGTTCGAGCCCGAGCTCCTTCGCGGCGCGCAGGCGCCGTTCGCCGGCCACGAGCTCACAGCGTCCGTCGATTTCGCGTACGAGCAGGGGCTGGATCACGCCGTGTTCGCGAATCGACTCGACAAGCTCCTGGAAGGCGACCGTGTCAAAGCGTTGTCGTGGCTGGTACGGGTTGGTCGTTACCGTGTCGACGGGCACGGTTCGCGGCGTGTTGCCGGCTGCGGCCGGTTCGGGCGCCGGCGCCGTGGCCGGCGCGTCACTGATCAGCGTCTCGAGTCCTCGTCCCAACCCGCGTCTTGCGCTCATGCTCTGCTGCTCCTCGTTGTTCTGCGGTCGACCGGCCGGCGCCGGTCGCGCATTCCCGTTCTCAGTCCGTACTCGCGGGCGTCTCGAAGAAGACTTGCGCTTCGAGACTTGCCCCATCCTCCACCGTCAGATGGCTCGAGTGCACCTCGCCCTTGAGCCGGCCGCCCGGGTGAACGGTCACCGCGCCTTCGGCGAACACGACGGCTTCGAGCTCGCCGTAAACCTCGACGTTCCGGTAGGTCTTCTTCTTCTCGAACCGGCATTTCCCGCCCGCGCCCACCGTCAGATCGCGGGCCTGAAGCACCGTTTCAGGGAACTCGGCGCCCTTCCGGATCTCGATCTCGTTGAAGGCCTGGATACTGCCCGCTTTGACCTTTCCTTCGATGATGATCTTGTTTGCCAGCACAGAGCCGCCGAGCATGACGCCCGTCGGCTTGATATGCACGGTCCCGCCGGTCTTGACGACATCTTCCCATTCCCCGTCGATCGCGTGGTTTGTCCGTTCGAGCATGGTCCGGCACTTGGGGCAGAGCGCCTTGCCGGTCTGGCCGGTGACGGTGAAAACGAAACCGCACTCATAGCAGTAGATGTCCTGTTTCGACGGAAGAGCCGTCTTCGCAATATGTGTCTTGCGCGCCGGCGCCCGCTTCGCCGGGGTACGCGCCGTGGCAGTCGGCTTCGTCTTCTTCCGGGTTGTGCCGGGCTTGCCCTTCTTCTCGAGCGCCCTGCGTGCGGCGGCCAAGGTCGTAAAGCCGTCAACCACACTGGTTTTGCGTGATCGTGCCACGTTGACCCCCGCAAACAAAGGCAGCTACAGAGACGTGCCGAGCCGGCCGGTCCGGCCGTTGCACTGTCCGCTTGCACGCTACTTGGCGAGCCCGTCGGGATTCACTTCGGAGCCGCCGACAAAGGTGACTCCGTCCTCGACGGCGAGCCGCTTGGCTTTGATATCGCCCATGACCCGTGCGCCGGACTGCATCTCGATACGGTCTTCGGCGGTGATGTTCCCGTCAACCCGGCCGGCGACGGTCACGGACTTGCAGGCCAGGTTCCCCTTGATCTGAGCGCCGCGCCCGATCGTGGCGCTTTGATTGCAGCTCAGATCGCCCTCAAGCTTGCCGTTGAGTTGGATGTTTTGCTTGCTCTGGATCTTGCCCGTAATCTCGACGTCGGCCCCGATTACTGTCGTCTGGTTATCCATCTCATGTTCTCCCGGTTCTGTCTGAGGCGCGACGGCAGCGTGCGTGTGCCGCGCCGTTGTGCGCATCACGGATACTGGCTGGGCCGGTCGAGGCCCGCCCGCTCCGGCAACCCCAGCACGAGGTTCATGTTCTGGAGTGCGGAGCCCGCCTGGCCCTTGACCAAGTTGTCGATATGCGAGACCACTCGGAGTTTGCCCGTTCGTTGATCGGCATCCACAATGAGGTTGCACATGTTCGTGCCGCGCACGTGCGCGGAGCCGACCGCGGCGGTTCGGTCGTAGACTCGCACGAACGGCTCGTTCTCGTAAAAGGTCCGGTAGCAGTCCAGCAGCTCGTCCGGCGTCGTCCCGCCGGTAAGATCGCCGTAAAGCGAGGCCATAATTCCGCGGCAAAGCGGGACGACCTGCGGAGTGAACGTGACACATGCTTGCTTGCCGGCGAGCAGGCCGAGTTCCCGCTCGATCTCGCACACGTGCTGGTGGCCGGCCAGCTTGTAGGCATTCATGTGGTCGTAGCGCGCCGGGTAGTGGAACACGGCGTTGGGCTTCTTGCCGGCCCCGGATACGCCGGTCTTCGCATCGCAGATCAACGTGTCGGGCCGGACCAGCCCCGCCTTGACGGCGGGTGCGAGCCCGAGGATGCAGCACACGGCGAAACAGCCGGGATTGCCGACGAGCCGCGTCTCCGAAGTGAGTTCGGCGCGGTGGATCTCCGCGATGCCGTAGACGGCGTCGGGCAACAGGTCGGGAGCCGCATGTTTCGGCTCGCGCCCGATCCGCGTCGCGTACGCGCGGTACGCCTCGGGCGTGTTGAACCGGAAATCGCCGCTGTAGTCGATGAGCTTCGCGCCGGTCGCCAGGATTTCGGCGGCCAGTTTCATGCCGACCCCGTCGGGCGTCGCGCAGAACACCACGTCAGCCGGCTCCTGCGCGACCGGGTCGGTCGGCTCGCGCAAGGGCAGGTCGCAGAAACCTGCAAGATGCGGGTACAGCGTGCTGATCGGCGTGCCCACATCCGCCACATCGACGAGCGCACCGAGCTCGACCTCGGGATGCTGCAGGAGCAGTTCGATCATGCCGACGCCGCCGTAGCCGCCGGCTCCGATGATTTTCGCTTTCGGCATGGGCACTCTCTCCAAACGTGTCAGAACGGCCGAAGAACTTGACAGTCACAGCCCGGTTTTCCGATCCTGCCTGCAGGCCCGGTCCGCGCCAAAGCGATCGAGTATGCCGGTACGGACCGGTGTGTGTCAAGTGCGTCTGAGCGGATACGGGCGGGCGGGAGGAGGTCGGGGAGGGCGCGGTGCACACTCCGTAGAATCTTGTTCACCCGCGGCGCAAGGACGCGGGGGTCTGGAGCTGGTGAGGTCGGGACGGCAAAGCCGCGGGGGGCTGGAACCGAGATGAAGACGGAGCGTTTCGAAGTGGGCAGTGGTGAGGCCGGCACGACGCTGCTGGATTTTGCGGCGGCGCGGCGCGGCTGTTCGCGCAATGCGGCGAAGCGTCTGCTCGACGCGCGGGTGGTGTTCGTGAACCGGCGCCGGACATGGATGGCGCGGCACGTGCTGCGCGCGGGCGACACCGTCGAGATCGCGGCGGAAACGGGTGCGCCTGCGCGGGGCGCGCCCCTTGTGGTGCTGCTGGCAGAGGGCCCGTACATCGTGGTGGACAAGCCGCCGGGTGTTGTGGCGGTCGGCCCCGCGAGCGTGGAAGAGAGGCTCCGCGCGCAGCGTGACGACCCGCGCGTAACGGCATTGCACCGGCTCGACAAGGACACCTCGGGCTGCATGCTGTTCGCTACGCGGCCGCGGGTCCGGGACGCGATGATCGGTTTGTTCCGGCAGCGGCAGGTCAGCAAGATCTATCATGCGGTCTGCGCCGGACGCGTGGGCGGCGACCGGCGCACGCTGCGCGGCAGACTTGACGGCAAGTCGGCGATCACGCATCTGGAGGTGCTGAGCGCGAACCGGGCGGCGAGCCATCTGGCGGTCCGGATCGAGACGGGCCGCACGCACCAGATCCGCAAACACCTCAGCGCGCTCGGGCACCCGGTCCTGGGCGATCCCGCCTACGGCACACGCGCCGCGCAAACGGACCGGGGCATGCGGGTCCCGCGCCAGATGCTGCACGCTGCGTCGATCCGGTTCCGCTGTCCGCAGACAGGGCAGGCGATCGTCGCGAAAGCGCCGCTGCCCGGGGATTTCAGGGCGTGTTTGCGGGCGTTCGAGCTGGGGTAGGCGTGCCGCGCGATATCCGACATCGGCGATCGGCACCCCGATGACCAACCCCACAAGCCAAGTGTTCGGTGCACGATGGCGGCGCGATTACGTTCCAGACGACGTTCGGGGCGCGACTATCTGGGAATGACGGGTGCCGGCGGCCCGTGCGTGAGTGGCTCGGTCGCGCTGATCTGGATCAGCGTGCCGGCGTCCGGCGTCGCGCCGACATACTCGATGTGCAGGATGGGGCCCATGCTGTGGGTGCCCTGGTTCCATGAACGCGCCGTTCGCTTGTTCGCGGTATCGCCGGGCCCTTTGACCAACAGAACGATGGCTGCGCCCAGATCCCAGCCCGGCCGACCGATGATTTCCTGGATGACCGGCGAGATGTCCGGCGTGCGCTGGGCCGGGCCCGCCTCGTCGACCGTGTTCCAGTCGGGCGGGTTCCAGACGACCGAGTTGGTTGTCGTGGGCCGGGAGCTGATGTTGCCGGCCGCCGTGGTGAAAGCAGGCGCGTTGTCCGCGGCCTGGCCCCAGATCGTAAGAGAGACGGCATTCGACTGTACTTCATTCGCCGTGAACTGAACGTAGGCGGCCGTGACCGTGACCGCTTGCAGTATCTGAATGTCGCTGAACCGCATGCCGACCACCAGGTTCGTGGCATCCCGGATCAGCTCCAGATCCGAGCTGGTCAAGTCCACGGCGCCTGTGTCGAGCCGTTCCTCGGCATCGTCCTCCGAGGCGGCGACCTGCACGCGGACGAAAGGAGGCGGTTGGGTCTGGATCATGAAGGCGGAGCCGTAGGGATAGTTGCTGGCAGCGCTGCGGTTGTCCTCGACAGACAGCGCGATCTGGCCGTCGGAGCCCGGGCTGATCATGGACCAGTGCATGACATAGCCTTCCGTTGTGTTGATCGTGTTCATTTGCCGCGCGCTCGGGTCGTACGGCCCGGAATAGACGATGCCGGCGCTGCTGCTGTTGATGAAAGAGTCCGCGCCCTGCAGCGTACCAAGGACTCGGCGGGTGGTGTAGCTGCCTCGGTTGACGTAATAGACAAGCGAATACTGCTCGCCGGGATCCAAGTTGTAGAAATGCATCGTATGGTTCGTGGCCGGGGTCCCGTAGCTGTAGTTGCCCTTGCAGTCCACGATTCCGGCGAAGTACATGGCCGCGTCTCCGTTCAGCGTGCTGGAACCTTGGGCTGGGATGGCTGGCCCCGCGCCCGTCACGGTCACGGTAACCGACAGGTTCGTCCCTGTATCGAAGTCGATGAGCGGCCCTGAATTCCCGAACATCTGATAGATGCTGCCATTGCCCCTGTCGCTTGTGTACTTGGTGACATTCGCCGCGGTCGTCTGGCCGTTCGTGTAGCAAAGATCGTTGTAGGCCCGCCATGCCCTCGTACTCAGGGGCAGCAGGAACACCAATGTGAGGCAGGTCAATCTGCGCATAGCACCCTCCGCGTGCAGTCCTGTTCAGGCAGCCCTCAATGATGCGACAAGTTGCGGGACCTGTCAACCCCGAACTCTTCTGCGGCGGCGGCAAAGCAGGAACAGACCTGTGGCGGCGGCAAGCTGAACCATGGCGGCGGGTTCCGGCACCTCCTCGTTGTCGGACTCGAGCATGAAGAGCGAGCCGTAGGGGTAGTTGTTGTCCGTGGACCTGTTGTCCTCGATGGTGAGGGTGATCTGGCCGTCGGTTCCGGGCTGGATATCGGTGAACCTGAAAACGTAGCCGCGTGACGTGTTGTTCGCGTTGGTATGCCAGCAGTTCGCGTTGTTCGGGGCGACGTTCACGATACCGGCGCTGCTCCTGTTCGTGAACGCGTCCGCGCCGCCGAGCGTAACGTCGATGTCGCGCGTCGTGTAATATCCGCGGTTCGCGTAGTAGACAAGCTCATAGTAGGCCGTGGGGTTCATGTTGCTGAAAGCCAAGACAAGGTCTTTCTCGGAATAGGTGAATGCGCCCTGCGCATCGACCGTGACTCCACCGAAAAACGTTGCCGCGTCGCCGTTCAGCGTGCTGGAGCCCTGGCCGGGGGTCGGCCCTTGTGCGCCGGTTATCGTGACTGTCTCGACATGCGAGAGGCCGTTGGTGTCCAGGAGCCTGCCGCTGTTGCCGTAGGTCACGTATTGCCACGCCGCGGGGTTTTCGTCGGTCGTGTACATGTTGACGTTCCCGTAGGTACCGTTCGTCTGTGCCGCGTCCATGGACAGATCGTTGTAGGCCCGCCAGCGCGGACCAGCGCCGACACTCACGGGCAGCAAGAGCGCGAGGATCAGCGTGATACAGGCAAGTCTGCTCATAAGGGCCTCCAGACAACGATTCTCAGATGGTAGGAAATGCTGTGCTCACGGGGGCCGTTTGTCAAGCTCGGAAGAGGCGCCCCGGAGCCGCGAAGCGGAGGGGGTGTGGTATGGTGGATGTCCCGCACTCGTCGCACCTACTCGTCAGCGATTCTGCAGGGCACGGCGTCATCCGGGGCGCGCCCGACGAGTACGCTGACGATTACGTGCGACGAGTGCGAGAGGGTGTGACTCGGAAACCAGGACGAGACAGGGCCGTCGTCAGAGCTTACGGTTGAGACGCGCGGAATGCGCGCGGCTTGCGTCGGCGCCCGAGTGCGAACAGAGCGAGTCCGAGCCCGGCGGTCAGTACGGCGGCCGGTTCCGGGACGGACCGGATGCGGATGGCGTTGATATAGAATTTCGGGGGCTTTTTCGAGCCGCCGTCGGCGACGGTCAGTGTGATTTTGCCGTCGGTGCCGGGCTCGATCAAGGTGAACCAAGCGACGGCGCCGAGCTCGTTGTTGAATCCGTTGGTCGTGATCACGGAGTCGTCGTCCGGGCCCGAGTATTTCGCGGCGGCGCTGCTGATGTTCGCAAACGCGTCGGCGCCGGAAAGCGTGACCTTTGTCATTCGCGCGTTTTTCTTGCCCCGTGCGTAACCCCGGTTGCCCCTGTCGCCGTAGAGCACGACCTCATAGCGGCCCTGCGTGTCGAGCCCTTCGATCTGGAGCATGACCTCTTCGTCGCTGTACGCGAGGCAGCCGACGCAGTCGACCACGCCGTTGAAGACATAGGCGGCATCGGTACCCGCCACGGCGTTGGTCCCGAATTTCCGGTTTGGGCCGCTTCCGCCCGCGACCGCGAGTGTGGCGGAGAGCGTCTGGCCGGTTTCCCGGTCGATCAGCTTGCCGCCTTCGCCCTTGGTATAGACGGTGATGCCCTCCTTGCGCTGGCCGTCCGTCCAGCCGAGATCGTTGTACGCGGTCCAGGCGTGAGCCGCGGCTCGGCTGGACAGGCAGAGGAGCAGCACGAGGAGCGAACGCCGAACATCCAACACCGAATACCGAATGTCGACTTGTCGGAGAGAGAGCATACAGCCACGGTTCCCGGGCAAAGGATCCACAGCGGGAGTTGCCCAACACAATTGTCCTCGGGTCCGCCTTGAGCACGCGTGCTAGCGTCGCCGTCGGCGCAAGCCGAAGAGCACCGTGCCGAGGCCCAGAATGATGATCGCGGCCGGTTCCGGCACTTCGCGGATCATGAACGCGTTCACGTAGTATCGCTCGATCTGCCCGAGATTCGAGTCGTAGGGCGTGACGATGCTGAAGTCGCCGTCCGGCCCGGTCTTGATGCCGGTGAACCGCACGACTTCCCCGGACGTATTGTTGTAGCCGAACCGCGCGGCGGTGGTGGGATCGGTCGGACCGCCGAAGTGGTTGGTATCGGAACTTTCATTCACGAATGCGACAACGTCGGTGATCGACATCCAGGTCCAGCGCGTGGCGTAGTAGTCCGGGTTGTTGCGGTCGCCGTAGGCCACGAACTCGTAGGTTGTTTTCGGGTTCAGATTCGTGAACCTGAGGATGAACGTGTTCGTGTTGTAGTCGACGAAGCCGAGGCAATCGATGATCCCGTTGAAGTACGGCGCGGCGGGCGTGCCGCCCGAGGGGTTCTGGCCCTGCTCCCAGCCGAACCCGCCGCCGCTGATCGTGACGTAGGCCTGGAGCGCCTGCCCGCTGTTGTAGTCGCGCAGCGGGCCGCCCTGCGTGAGCGCGAATCCGGGCGGGAGGTTTGTCGGGATGCTGAACTCAGCCGTGTAGTAGGTGACCTTGTTCGTGTCCGTCCACTGGTTGGTGAACCAGTACAGATCGTTATAGGCGGTCCAGTTGTAGTTCGTGGCAGCGGTCACGGCGCACGGCAGGAGTAACGCCGATACGAGCACAAGCGTCAGCGGTGTTTTCACGATCTTTTCTCCGTCTTAATGCCGGCTTTCCGGCCGCCGGGGCGCACGGCGCGCACACGACACCGTCCGCAGCGCCCGCATGACGTCACGATAGCGTACGTGAGACCGCGACGGGTTGTCAAGCCAAGATCAGTCGCCGAACGCCTCGTCGAAAACGCGGTCCGATTTCGGGAAATCGAGGTCCTTGACGAACGCGCAGGCCTCGGCGGCGCCGTGTTCGCGGTCCATCATGGCGTCTTCCCATTCGACGGAAAGCGGGCCGTCGTAGTTCAAGGCGTTGAGCGTGCGGATGATCTCCTCAAAATCCACGCCGCCCCGGCCGAGACTTCGGAAGTCCCAGCCTCTGCCGGGTGTCCCGAAGTTGAGGTTCGACCCCAGGATCCCGCTCTCGCCGTCAAGCTGCAGGGCCGCGTCCTTCATGTGCACGTGATAGATGCGGTCCGGGAAGGCCTTGAGGAACTTGACCGGGTCGACCATCTGCCAGTGCAGGTGGCTGGGGTCGAAGTTGAAACCGAACGCCTTGCGGTTGCCGAGCGCCTTGAGTGCGCGCCGCGCGGTGACGAGATCATACGCGATTTCCGTCGGATGCACTTCGAGCGCGAATCGCACGCCGCAGCGGTCGAATACGTCCAGGATCGGGTTCCATCGCTTCGCGAAATCCTTGAATCCGGCCTCGATCATCTTCTCCGTCACCGGCGGGAAGCTGTAGAGCAGATGCCATATGGACGAGCCGGTGAATCCACAAACGACCTTCACGCCCATGTTCTTTGCGGCGCGCGCGGTGTCCTTCATGGCTTGGACGGCCCAGCGCCGTTTCGCCTCGGGCTTGCCTTTGCAGGAGGCCGGCGCGAACATGTCGGAGCGCGCGTCGTTCAGGTCACAGACCAGCTGGCCCGCCAGATGGTTGCTGATCGCCCAGACTTTCAGTCCGTGTTTGGCGAGCAGTTCGACCTGGCCTCGGGCATATCTCTTGTCTTTGGCGGCGCGCGCCGCGTCGAGATGATCGCCCCAGCAGGCGAGTTCGAGTCCGTCGTAGCCCCAGCTTGCCGCCTTCTTCGCGAGGACCTCGAGCGGTAGGTCCGCCCATTGGCCCGTGAACAATGTTACCGGTCTTGGCATCTCTTTCTCCTCCTTCCAAAACAGAGCTTCTCAACCGCCAATGAACGCCAATTAGAAATCCCATTCGCGTCCATTCGCGTGCATTCGCGGCTCGGAAATTCTTGCTGGTTACGCCTCATGCTCTCTGGTCGGTTCCGGGTGAGCCCGCGGCCTATTTCTTGAGCTTGGTCCATTTCTGCTTGGACTTGTTGCTGGCCAGCACGGTCTCGATGAACGCGAGGCCCGCCACGCCGTCGTCGACAGTCGGGAAATCGCATTTCGGAACGCGTTTGCCGGCCACCTCCGCGCGAATCGCGCGGAACGCTTCGCGATAGACGTTGGCGAACGCCTCGATGAACCCGTCCGGATGGCCCCAGATCAGGCGCGCGGCGGCCTTCGCGTCCTTGCACAGATAGTCGTTGCCCTTCGACAGGCGCGTCACCTTGCCGCACGGGTCTTTGACGAGCAGGTAGTTCGGGTTCTCCTGCTCCCAGCGCAGCCCGAGCTTGGTCCCGTAGACATTAATGTTCAGAGGGTTCTCCTCGCCCGCCGAGATCTGGGAGGCGTAAAGGATGCCTTTTGCGCCGCCCTTGTACTTGAGCAGGCACATCCCGTCGTCTTCCAGCTTGTTGATCTTCACGAACGTGCTCAGCTCCGCGCACAGCGCATCGATCTCCAGACCCGTGATGTACCGCACCAGATTCTCGCAGTGCGTGCCGAGATCGCCCATGCAGCAGGAACCGCCCGCCACCTTCGGGTCCATACGCCACAGTCCGATCGCGTTGCCCGGGTTCGTGATGAACGCGGACATCCAGCCTTGCGGATATTCGACCACGATCTTGTTGATCTTGCCGAGCGTGCCCTTGCGGCACAGAGCGCGGGCCTCCTTGACCATCGGGTAGCCCGTGTAGTTGTGCGTGAGCGCAAAAACCTTGCCGGTCTTCTTTACGAGCCGCGCCAGATCCTTGGCCTGCGCCAGGCTCGTCGTCATCGGCTTGTCGCAGATTACGTTGATCCCCGCCTGAAGCAGCGTCTTGGCCACTTCGTAATGATCGCAGTTCGGCACCACGATCGACGCGAAGTCGATCCGCTGCGCCGCGGGCAGCGCCGATTCCTTCTTCGCCAGCTCCTTGTGGCTCTTGTAGACACGGGCCGGATCCAGCAACAGCTCGCGGCCCGCCCGCTTCGACTTCGCCGGGTCGGTGGAAAACGCGCCCGCAACCAGTTCCGCCTCCCCGTCGAGCGTCGCCGCGATCCGGTGGATCGGCCCAATGAACGCACCCGGCCCGCCGCCGACCATGCCCATTCGCAACCGTCTCTTCATGATTCCTCCTCTTTCGATCGAACCGCTGATGAACGCCAATGAACGCGAATAGCAGATCCATTCGCGTCAATTCCCGGTTCAGCGAATTCTGTGCTGGATGGATATACTTCCACGTCTGCATCCAGCAATACCATGGACTGAGTCGCCCAGGACATGTGTTATATCACCCAGTCCTAGATCTTGACCCATTGTTTTTTCTCGTTGCTCTGGATGACCGCGTCGATGATCTTCATTTCCTCGTAGCCGGTCTCGAAGGTCGGGCGTGAGACCGGCGAGTTCTCGTTCCCGTTCAGCGCGTCGTAGTAGTCCTGGAACAGGTTCATGACCGCATCGTGATAGCCGGTCGGGTGTCCGGCGGGCAGTGACGCGTACTTCGCGGTGGACGGATCCTGCAGGACCGGGTTTTCGATCAAGATCTCGTTCGGTTTCTCGCGGTACCCGACCCACAGCTCGGTCGAGTGTTTGTGGTTCCAGGCATAGGAACACTTGCTGCCGTAGACCTGGAACTCGGTGTCGGACTTGCGCCCGGCGCAGGCCTGGCTGGTGGTGAACGAGCCCGGCGCGCCGTTCGAGAGCCGGAACAGGATCGCGGAGTAGTCCTCGAGCTCGGCGGGGAAGTCCTCGGTTTCCACGTCCTTGACATCCTCGAACGCGAGCACCTGGCGTTTGGGCTTCTTGCGCACCGGGATCAGGCTGGCGAAGTCGCCGATCACCTCGGTGACCTTCAGGCCGGTCGCGAACTGGATGAGGTCGAACCAATGGCTGCCCAGATCGGCCGTGATGTTTGACGGCCCGCTCTCGGATTTCTGGAGCCGCCACGTGAAGTCGGTTGCCTGCGAGAGCCAGTCCTGGAAGTAGCTGCCGGAAACCATGCGTACGTCGCCCAGCTCGCCGTTGCGGATCTTGACCGCCATCTCCTGCACGACCGGGTAGTAGCGATAGCAGAAGTCGATCCCCGTCACGATGTTGTTCTTCTCGGCGATCTCGACAAGCTCCTTCGCCTCCTGCTGGTTCATGGCCAGTGGCTTCTCCGAAAGTATGTGCTTGCCCTTCTCCATCGCCTCCTTCGTGATCCGGTAATGGTACTTGTTCGGCGTGCAGTTGTGGATGACGTGGATGTCGGGATCGTTCAACACCTCCTTGTAGTCCTCGCAGGCCTTGCCGATGTTGTAGCGCTCGGCCGTCTGCTTCGCCAGTTCCATGTTTGCATCGACGACGGCCGTCACCTTGATCCCGCTGATCCGCGAGAGCGCCTCGATGTGGACGGGCCCGATGTAGCCGGTTCCGATCACTGCGATGTTGATCATGCTCTGCGTCCTTTCCTCTGTGTCTCCGTCCGCCGGTGCACCCTAGTGCGCACCGGGCGCGATGCCAAGCCGGATCGGCAGGAACGGGACCGTGATCCACGTTTCAGTGGGGAGACCGGCCGGGGTAGACGGGCACAGCCTCCGAGAGAAACAGATCCTATGCGAGCGCCGTGGCCGTGTCAAGGTCTAGCGCATTTTCGGGATCAACGTTCCGTGTGCCTTGAGCAGGTCGTCGCAGAGCCGGACGGTGTCGTCGACGGACAGCTCGCCGCCGGTATGCGGGTCGAGCAGGGCCGCCTGATAGAGGTAGTCTTTCTTGCGTGTGAGCGCGGCTTCGACCGTGAGGATCTGGACGTTCACGCTCAGGCGGTTGAGTGCGGCGCAAGGTTCGGGCAAGTCCCCGACGTAGCAGGGCGAGATGCCGCTGCGGTCGGCGATGCAGTGCACTTCGACGATGGCGCGGCGCGGCAGGTTCGTGACGAGGTCCGTGTTCGGGACGTTGCCGCCGAACTTGAACGGGACGTCGGTCAGCATCGCCTCCATCATATGCGAGGCGTACTCATGGCTGCGTTTGTGGGAGATACCTGTTTTGACGAGGTCCTTGCGCATCTGCGCCCAGCGTTTGATCTGGTTGACACAGCGCTTGGGATATTCGTCGAGCCCGATGTTGTACTGTTTGAGCAGTCGGGGATAGCGTGCCTTGATGAACCACGGGTAATATTCGGCGCTGTGGAAACTGGACTCGGTGACGAAATAGCCGAACCGCTTGAGGAGTTCGAGCCGGACCAGGTCGCGTTCGGGCAGCGTCCCGTTCTGCTCGGCCCGGCGCAGCGCGCGCTTGATTCTGGGGTACAGGTCGCGCCCGCGGTCCGAGACTTCGAGCACCCAGCTCTGGTGGTTGACCCCTGCAACCTTGTATTGGAGGTTGCGGGCCTTGATTCCGGCATACTTGAGCAGGCGCGGGGCCGCGCCCTCGACACTGTGACAGAGGCCGACGGTCCGGATGTTCGATCCGCGCGTGAGGCCCATGACCAGCATGGCGACGGGGTTGGCGTAGTTGAGGAACCAGGCATCGGGGCAAACGCATTCCATCTCGCGCGCGAATTGGAGCAGGACAGGGATCGTGCGCAGCGCGCGGAAGATCCCGCCGATTCCAAGCGTGTCGCCGATCGTCTGGCGCAACCCGTATTTTTTCGGGACCTCGAAATCGGTAACGGTCGCCGGCTTGTAGCCGCCGATCTGAACGGCGTTCACGACCCAGTCGGCGTCGCGCAACGCGGCCTTGCGTTGACGCGGGCCGAGATACCGCTCGATCCGCATCCGCGCCCGGAGCGTTTCGTTCAAGAATTCGAGCATGCGGGCGGAATCTTCGAGCCGGCTCTTGTCGATATCGTAGAGCGCGATCGTCGCTCCGTGCAGCGGTTCGGCGCACATGCAGTCACCCAGCACGTTCTTTGCGAATATCGTGCTGCCCGCGCCCATAAAGGTGATTTTCGGCATCGGTCTCCTCCTTACCCGTGCGATGTCTCGGGTCGTGACGGTCCAACGAATACGACGTGACGTATTCGACTATGGGTCGGGCGTGTAGTCAATACGAAATGCATCACGCCGCTTGCGGCGGCGGGTTCGTTAGAGATTGGCTGCGCACAGCGGATTCGGTATGATGCGGCCCGCCATGAAGTTGATCGACAGATATCTGCTGCGCGAGTATCTGGCCCCGCTCCTCTATTGCGTGCTGGCGTTTTGCATGGTGTACATTGTCTGGGACCTGTTCGACAACTTCTCGACGTTCATCCAAGCGCAGATCCCGGCTCGCACGCTGCTCGCCTATTATCTGGCATTTCTGCCGGCCGCCAACGGACCGTGTTCGTTTCTGCTCGTGATTGTCCCGGTTTCCCTGTTGGTCAGCGCCCTGTATGCGCTATGGCGCCTGGCCCGGCACAATGAACTGACGGCGATGCGTGCGAGCGGTTTGGGACTCTACCGCATCCTGGGGCCGTTCCTGAGCGTCGGGATCGTGTGCGCCGTCGGAACGGGCCTGATCCAGGAGTTCGTCACGCCGCAAACAACCTACTGGACCTATACGTTCCGACAGCAACTCAAGCGCGGCGACGGGCGGGAAACCGGCGGCGTGCTGCCGTACGTGAACGAACGGGCGCGGCGTGAGTGGATCATCAACGGTTTTGAGGTCAGGAAGCCGACGGTGCTGCACAACGTGACGCTGCGGGAGAGCCGGGGCGAAGGCGCGGCCGCTCGCGAAATCTGGACGCAAGCGGACGAAGCGCGCTGGCTCGACGGCTGCTGGTGGTTCCTGGGCGTACGCTCGTGGGCCTATGACGCGAACGGCAACCCGGTGCAGCGGTACGGCGCGGACGGGGAGCTGCTGGACTGGAAACCGCCGGCCGAGCCGCGTCGGGAAATGCGGCACTTGAAAGAGACGCCTGAAGATTTCGTGAACGAGATGAAGGAGCCGCGTTTCTTGAGCGCACGCGCGTTGTGGACCTATCTGGAGCGGCACAAGACGCAGCTGTCGAAACGCACGGCCGCGCAGTACGCGGTGGATATGCATATCCGGCTGGCCATGCCCTGGTCGTGCGTGTTGGTCGCGCTGGTGGGGTTCTCGACGGGCGCGCGGACCGAACGGCAGGGCGCGATCTTCGGGATCCTCGCGGCGCTTGGCGTCTTCTTTGCCTACTACACCTGCGTCTACGTGGGGGACGCGTTGGGCAAAGCCATGGTGCTGAGCCCCTGGCTCGGCGGCTGGCTGCCGAACATCGTTTTTTGCTTTGTCGGGTTGGTGTTGCTTTGTAGAATGCGATAGGCAAGCAGGAGGGCCAGCGTCATGTCGATCATCCAGAACCTTCTTGATCGGGCTGTTGAATTGGGGGCGTCGGACGTTCACATCAAGTCCGGGCAACGCCCGGTCTTGCGGATCGAGGGCACGCTGCAGGAAAGCGAGTTCGGCGTTGTCAGTGTGCGCGACGCGTGGCGGATTGTGGAGAATCTGCTGCCGGAACACGTGCGCGAAGGGTTCGATCGCGAGCACGAAGCCGACTTCTCGCACGAGGAAGGCGCGAACCGGTTCCGCGTGAACTGCTTCCTCTCGCACGGCGCGCCCACCTTCGCGCTGCGCCACGTGAAGACGGCGATCCCGAACTTCGAACAGTTGAACCTGCCGGACCTGCTGGGCAGGATCGCGCTGAGCCCGCGCGGTATCATCATGACGACGGGCACGACCGGCAGCGGCAAGTCGACGACGCTGGCAGCGGTCATCAACCACATCAACACGTCGGAATGCCGCCGCATCATCACGATCGAGGACCCGATCGAATACCTGTTCCACGACATCAAAAGTATCATCAGCCAGCGCGAGGTGGGGCTGGACACGGGCGCCTTTCGCGCAGCGCTCAAGCACGTGATGCGGCAGGATCCCGACGTGATCATGATCGGCGAGATGCGCGATGCGGAAAGCTTCCTGGCCGCGCTGACCGCGGCGGAGACGGGACATCTGGTCTTGACCACCCTGCATTCGGGCACCGCGAACCAGTCGATCAACCGAATCCTCGACTTCTACCCGCCGGACGAACAAAACCAGGTCCGTATGGCGTTGGCCTCGACGCTGCGCGCCGTGATCTGCCAGCGGCTGGTCCCGGCGGTCGGCGGCGGCGTGGTCCCGGCCGTGGAGATCATGATCAACACGCCGACGGTCCGCAAATTGCTGGAGAAAAACCAGACCGAGGTCCTGGCCGCGGCGATCGAGACGGGGACCGATGACGGGATGCAGACGTTCAACCAGGCCATCTACCAATGGATCAAGAAGGGGAAGGTGAGCGAAGAGGACGGTCTGCGACAGGCAACGAATCCCGAGACGCTGCGGATGAACCTGAAAGGCATCTTCCTGGACGAGGCCCGCCGGATTCTTGGGCAGTAGCCGGCCGGCGCTTTGTCCGGCTGGCGCTTCCCGGTGTCACGGTGCATGGCGCGCCCGGCCGTCAATCATTCTCCTCGACCCATGCGTGCGTTCGACAATGCCGCCGTGCTGGTGACCGGCTCTTCCAGAGGGATCGGCCGCGCGATCGCGCGCTGCCTGCACGCGCACGGCGTGACCGTGGGCGTGCACGGCCGCGACATGGCGGATGTGCAGGCGGTGTGCGACGCGCTCGACGACGGGCACGGTCGGACCATCGCGCTGGCGGCCGATTTGAGCGAGCCGGCCGCCGGGGCCGGGCTGGTGCGGCAGTTCCTGGACGCGGCGGGCCGGCTCGATGGGCTCGTGAACAATGCGGGCGGCGGCCGGGCGGTCGCGTTTCGGGGGTTGCGCATCCCGCAATGGCGCGCAACGTTTGCCGTGAACCTCGAAGCGTTGATGAGCTGTTGCCGCGAAGCGTACGTGTGGATGCGGCAGCATGGCGGGGGCGGTATCGTGAACGTGGCGTCGCTCGCGGCGCACGGACCGGGCAAGTGGATGGGCGCGGACTATGCGGCGAGCAAGGCCGGCGTGGTCAGCCTGACCAAGAGCCTGGCGTTCGAGGCGGCACGGTTCGGGGTCCGCGTGAATGCGGTCTCGCCGGGCTTCATCGATACGGACATGACCGCGGCGCTCTCGGCGGAGCATCGCGCAAGGTTGCGCATCCCGATGGGCCGGCTCGGGACGCCGGCGGAAGTGGCCGAAGCAGTGCTTTTCCTGCTGGGCCCGCGCTCGTCGTACGTGACGGGGCAGGTCCTGCATATTGACGGTGGACTGTGGATGGGAGGCGCGTGATCTCCCATCCTGACATGGACGGACACGTCCGGAGAGGATCGAACATCGAACGCCCAATCTCGAATGCTCCGGATCCCATGATTCGACAGTCGGTGTTCGATGTTGGACGTTCGATGTTCGTGCTCAATTGGGAAGGCTGACCAGGTGTCAAACCGAATTCAGGACGTGAATCGCGAACGCGTGGTTGTCACGGGAATGGGCCAGGTCACGGCGTTGGGCGCCGATGAAGACGGGTTCGCCGCCCGGTTGTTCGGTGGCCGGCCCGGGATTCGGCCGTTGCGCCGGCTCGATGCGGGCGCGTACCGGACGGGGACCGGCGCGGAACTGGACGACGACGTACTTGCCGCGGCGCTGAAGCCGGCCGGCGCGCGGCGCCACGACCGGACGGTCGCATTGGCACTGGCGGTCTCGGGGCAGGCGCTCGAGCAGGCTGGCCTGACGGACGGCAACGGGCCGCAGGAGCCGCGGGAGACAGGCACGATCTTCGGGAGCGGCTACGGGCCGTCGCACAGTACGGGTGCGGCCTACGAAGCGTTCCACACGCGTGGGCCCGCGGGGATGCGGCCGACTTCCGTCCCGCGCTGCATGGTCAACGCGATCTCTTCGCAGGTCTCGATTGCCTTCCGGCTGACGGGCCCGAACTATGCCGTGGTCGCATCCTGCGCTTCCTCCACCGTTGCCATCGGGTTGGCTTTCCGAATGATTCGCGACGGGTATGCCGAACGCGTGCTCTGCGGCGGGGTCGAGACCATGTTCGACCCGGTCGTGTACGCCGCGTGGGATCGGCTGCGCGTCATGACGCCCAATCCGGACCCGCGCGCCTGTTTCCGGCCGTTCGATCTCGCGCGCGACGGGTTCGTGTTGGGAGAGGGCGCCGGCGCGTTGGTCTTGGAGCGGCTCGGCAGTGCCCGGTCCCGAAACGCCCGGATTCGCGCGGAGCTCTGCGGCTACGGCGAGAGTTCGGATGCCGAGCATATCACGCGGCCGAGCGTCGCCGGGCAGGTCCGCGCGATGCGTGCCGCGCTGGACTGCGCCGGCATGACGCCCGAGCATATTGACCTGGTGAATGCGCACGGGACAGCCACCAAAGCCAGCGATGAAGCCGAAAGCCAATCCGTTCGCGCCGTGTTTGGCGACGCGCTCCGGCGCACAACGGTCGTGTCCAGCAAGCCGTTCTTCGGCCATCTGATCGGGGCCTCCGGCGTCGTGGAAGCGATCGCCACCATCCTCTGCCTGGAATCCGGTCGCGTGCACGCGAACCTGAACCTTGATCATCCCGACCCGGTATGCGATCTTCCGTTTGCCGGGCCCGCGGCATGCGACGTCGCCGTTTCGGCGGCGATGAGCAACAGTTTCGGGTTCGGCGGCAGCAACGGCGTGTTGATCCTGCGCAAATTCGAGGGAGAACCATGACGCGAGACGAGATCGTCGAGAAACTTCGCGATTTGATGAAGCGCTCTTCGCAGGCGGAGATCGATTGGGACGCGGTGACGGAGCGTTCGGAGATCCTGGCATTGGGCATCGATTCTCTGGCGATGCTCGATCTGATCTACGACGTGCAACAGGAGTTTGCGCTTGAGTTCGAAGCCGAAGAGCTGCTGGAGGTGAAGACGGTCGGAGACCTCGCCTCGTTCTTCGAGCAGCGCATGGCCGGCCGGACCTCTTGAGCCGATGCCGAGAACCATCCAACACCTGGCGGAATACGGGCTGGCCGGAACGCTGCTCGGAATCGTCGATGTCTTGCCGCTGCCCATTGCCGTCTCGGCGGCGCGCGGACTGGGCCGGCTCTGGTATCGGGTCGACGCGCGCCGGCGTCGCGTGGCCGTAGACAATGTGGTTCGGGCCGGCATTGCTCCGAGCGCCGCGCAGGCTGCGCTGATCGCGCGCGCCTCGTTCGAGCATTTCGCGGTGCTGTTGGCGGAATCGCTCAAGTCGCGCAGGGCATTCAACCGGCCCGACTGGCGCGACCGGATCGAATGGGGCATCCCGCCCGAGCTCGAAGCGATCCTCGAAGAGCCCGGGCGCGGCGTGTTGCTTGCATCGGGCCATCTCGGCAACTGGGAAACAGCGGCCCAGTTGTTGTCGCGCACGAAACCGGTTGTCGGCGTCACGCGCCGGATGAATAATCCGTACGTCGAGCGCCTGATCCGGAAGCGCAAACCGACCGGCGCGTTTACGCTGACACCGAAACGCAGCGCGGATTCCGGCCGGTTCCTGCGCGCCCTGAAGGAAGGAAAAATCCTGGCGTTGCTTATCGACCAACACGCGCCGCGGGGCAGGATACAAGTCAATTTCTTCGGGCGGCCCTGCACCTCCTACACCGCGATCGCGCTGCTGCATCTGGTCACGCAGGCGCCGCTCTGCTTCGGCTACTGTGTGCGGACCGGGCTCATGCGGTTCCGGTTCAAGGCGACCGGCCCGCTTTCGCATCCGCGCACGGGCGACAAGGAACGCGACGTCCGCGAGATTCTCGAATCGCTCAACCGCGAGCTGGAGGAAGCGGTCCGCGCGTATCCCGAGCAATATCTCTGGGCACACAGACGCTGGCGGGGCGAGCGGCCGGCGCCCGGACCGTCGTAGAAGCCGGAACCCTTCGTCGATACCTGCTTGTCCGGGGGTGTTTTGACTTCAAAACGGCCGGGTTTTGTGCTAAAGGTGGAGTCTGGCGGACGTAGCCTGGGACCGGCGACATCTACGAACACGGTCCGGGCCGCGGCTCGGGCGAGTACTAGACGGAGATCCTGCTGCATCCCTGGTTCAAGCAGGTGTATCGCGCGACCTTCCGCGACCTGTTGAACGGTCCGTTCAGCGAAACCAACCTGCACGCGTACATCGACGCGCTGCAAGTCGTGCTGGAGCCGGTCTTCAACACGGACCCGTACTTGTACGGCGGTAGCTCGGCGGGCGCGTTCAGCAGCATGAAATCGTTCGTCACGAGGATGCGATCGAGCTGTTCAACCCGCCCTCCGTGGCGCGAAGCGCGAAGGTGGGGAGGGAAGCGACGAAGGGGCCGACGAGGGGACCGACGAAGTGGGGAGGGGATCGACGAGGGTGGGAGGCCGGAAACCATGAAGACACTGATCATCGGCGGGACGGGCACGATCAGCACGGAGACGACCCGCGCGTTGTTGGAGGCGGGGCACGAAGTCGTACTGTTCAACCGCGCCAGGCGCGAATCGCCGTTCGCGGGCAAGGTCCGACAGATCACGGGCGATCGCGGCGAGGCCGACACGTTTGCCGCGCGGGTCCGGGACGCCGCGCCGTACGACTGCGTGATCGACATGATCTGCTTCACACCGCAGCAGGCGCATGCTTCGATCGCGGCGTGCAAGGGGCAGACCGGGCATTTCATCTTCTGCAGCACCGTCGATGTGTATGCGAAGCCGCCGTCGCGCTATCCGCTGACGGAATCGGAGGCGTACGGGCCGCTCAGCACCTATGCGGAGCGCAAGGTCGCGTGCGAGAAGCTGTTTTGGGCGGAGCACGAGGCGGGCACGTTTCGGGTCACGATCATCCGGCCCTCGCACACGTACTGCGACCGCAGCATGCTGGTCCACGCGCTCGGGCGCCGCACGAGCTGGATGGACAGGATGCGTTGCGGCAAGCCGGTCATCATTCACGGGGACGGCACCTCCCTGTGGACCTCGGCGCGGGCCGAGGATGTCGGGCCCGTCTTCGCGGCGGCCGCGGGCAACCCGGCCACGTTCGGCAAGAGCTATCATGCCGCAGCCGAAGAATGGTTGACCTGGGGCCAATACTACGAGAAAGTGGCGGCGGCGCTCGGCGGGCCGCCGCCCGAATTCGTGTATGTGCCGGCCACGACGCTGGCCAGAATGTTCCCGGACCGTTGTCAACGCGTCAGCGAGAACTTCCAGTACTGCAACATCTACGACAACACGGCGGCCAAAACGGATCTGGGTTATCGCTACACGATCCCGTTCGCCGACGGCGCGCGCTCGACCGTGCGCTGGCTCGAGGAACATGGCAAGATCGAGCCGTGGCAGGACGATCCGGAATATGACGAGATCCTGGGAAAGCTGGGGGGGATGGTGAACGGTTGATGGCGTGTGCTCCGTAGCCCGCAGGGCAGAGGAGGGTGGATGCGCGGGAGTGTCAGGTGGCTTGCGCTCCCGCACGTTGTGTCCTGCGCTGGAGATGTCGAGCCGTTGTCCTATGCAGACGCCCTCCCCCCTCCCCCTCCCGGCGGGAGGGGGAGGGGAGGGTGGCTTGCGCTTCCGCACGCTGTGTCCTTTGCTTGGATTTCGGGCCGTTGTCCTTTGTGCGAACCTGACACATAAGCAAAACCTATGCACTGGGCCGGTGCGGGGTGATCAGCGCTGAAGCTCGACTCTGCGTTGCTCTATCATGTGCAGGAGATTCTGGAGGAACTGTTCGACGTTCGTCTCGAACACCTCATTGCTCACACGAACTACGCGGATGCGTTTGCTCTGCAGCCATGCGTCGCGTCGGGCGTCGCGGGCACGATGGCGCTCGGCCCTGTGTCCCGGGCCGTCGAGTTCGACGGCCAAACGCAACGCGTGGCAGTAGAAATCGAGAATGTACTGGTCCTGCGGATGCTGACGCCGCCACTTTGTGCCGCCCAGTCTCCGCCCGCGCAGACGCTGCCAGAGCTTGCGCTCTGCGTCCGTCATCTGTCGACGCAACTCCCGTGCTTGTTGTACTGACATCGTATCCTCCCTCCGACCAAAACTCAGAATCACGAAAGACGCAGCATCAAGAGGACCTCCCCCGCTGCGCAACCCGACGCGCCGCACACAACAACACGCCCCTACTACCCTGAAGAAGCGGGCACGTCTGAATTCCGGTTCTTTTTTTGCTTTTTTTTGTAGCGGCCACTCACAAAAGGCCGCGGACACACGGTCGAGAAGCGCGAATCACCAACCACGCATGGAAGCGCAAGCCGTCCTGCTCCGCCCTTCGTGGCTTCGCAGGGCAGGCGCTGGGCGAAGCTGGTTGAGGGGACGCCTGTAAAGGGCAATGGTTTGAAATTCCAAGCGAAGGACACAACGTGCGGAAGCGCAAGCCACCCTCCCCTCCCCCTCCCGCCGGGAGGGGGTGGGGGGAGGGCGTCTGCATAGGACAACGGCTCGACATCTCCAGCGCAGGACACAACGCGCGGGAGCGCAAGCCACCTGACGCTCCCGCCTCTTGACCGATCGGCCGGCAAGTCCCATGATAGGTACGGACTGGGGCAACACCGATGGGATTGCAGCCGGACAACAGCATCAAGGCCCTGTACATCGCGCGCGGCGACATGCTCGAGCTTGTCGTTGTCGACGAAGGGCTGGACCCGGCCGCGCTCGACGAGCCGGGCGCCTACACCGTGAACGGCGAGCCGGTCGCGGCGGTTGCGCGGTTCTCCTTCTGCAACGGCTATACCGACGCGTGCCTGGCTTCCGAATACCCGCGCTACGGCGACGGGCTCGCCGAACATCATGTCTTTGTCACCATGCAGGGCCCGGTCGCAAGCGGCGCGTCGTACCGGCTCGAGTCGCCGGCCGGCGCTGCGACCTTGGACTATGACGATCTTGAGACGCTGAACCTGCACATCAAGGTCAACCAGGTCGGGTACGCTCTGGCCGGCCGGAAGCGTCATGCGTTCTACGGGCTTTGGGCGGGCAGCGGCGGCGCGCAGGAGCTGGGCATGCACAAGGAGTTCCAGCTTCGCCGCGCGGCGGACGGGCAGATGTTGTTCCGCTCGCCGATCCGGCGGCGCCGCGCCGATCCCGCGGAGACCGGCGAGCACTTGTGTCTGCTCGACTTCTCACGGTTCCGGGAGCCGGGCGAATACTACGTCGCGATCCCGGGCGCGGGCCGCAGCGTCGCGTTCGAGATCGGGCGGTCCGGTCCGCTGCGCACGTTCAAGACACTGATGCGCGGGATCCTGCACCAGCGCTGCGGTTGCGAGATTCCGGAGGGCATGTCGCGCTGGCCGCGCGGCGAGTGCGCGCATTGCCGGGTCCGGATCTGCGACGCGCCGCACGACACGTTCGACGATCACGAGGCGATGCGGTTCATCCGGGAGCTGGCGGAAGCGGGCCGGCTCGAGGAACTGCCGGTCCGCAAGATCATCGGCGGCTATCACGATGCCGGGGACTGGGACCGGCGCATCCCGCATTTCGAGGTATGCGCCGATCTGATGAATCTCTACGAGATGAAACCGGCGGCCTTTGCCGAGCTGTCGCTCGGGCTGCCGGAAGCCGGGAACGGGATCCCGGACCTGTTGAACGAAGCGTGTTGGTCGGTGCTCGGCTGGGCAAATTTCCAGGAGCCGGACGGCGCGGTCCGGCCGGGCGCGGAGACCGGGAGCTATCCGCGCCTGACCCGGGACGAGCGGCCCGAGGACCCGGTCCGCATGGACTATGTCTCCTACTGCAAGAGTCCGCATGCCAGCCTGGCGGCCGCCGCCGTGTTCGCGCAGTTCGCGCGTCTGATCAGCGAGTATGACGAGGCGCGGGCCGGCGAGTTCCTCGGCCGCGCGCACCAGGCCTACGCATGGGCCGTCAAGCGGTCCGGTACCTATGAGCGCGCGCTGTTGTGGGCCGCCGCCGAACTGTTCAAGACAACGGGCGAACCGGTATACAACGAGACGGTCAAGAACCTCTACGCGCATACCGAGCTGGCGCAGCCGTTCAGGAAAGGCAAAGGCGCCAGCTTCCCGAACGGCCGGTACCCGGCCTGGTCCTATGCGAGCTGCGGATGGCCGACGACCGATGCGGCAGTCCGCAAAGAATGCGCGCAGTTCCTGATCGACCAGGCGGACAACACGCGCGCGAATGCGGAGGGCCGGGTCTATGCCTCGTTCCGGCATCCGGACAGGCGGCCGGGGTACGGGTCCGAGAGCCTGGCGTCGCGCTATGCGCAGCCGTTCGTCTACGCGTTCCTGCTCACGCGCGACCGCAAGTATCTGGACGCGATCTCGCTTGCCGCCGACTATCAGCTTGGCGCGAATTCGCTGGGCCGCTGCATGATCACCGGCCTGGGAACCGTGAGCGCCGACTGGATCTGCCACCGCGAATCGAGCTATTGGAAGGCGCACAAAGGGCGCGACTATCCGCCCGTGCCCGGGGTGCCCGTGTTCGGGATCACCGACTACACGAAGTACGAGCATGAACAGCGCGCGCAGCAGTGTATCAAGCACTTCTTCCCGCCGCACAACGAGCTGCCGTTGTTGCAGAGCTACTGCCAGTATGCGTGGATGGCGCCGAGCGCCGAGTTCACGATCAACGGGATGAGCCAGTGCGCGCTGGTCTACGGGTTCCTCGCGTGCGTGGCCGAGCCGCTCAGTCGCCCTCGCCCTGGTAGCGGTAGCCGACCGGGTGCACAGCGGACCAGCCGAACGCCTCCTCGGCGTAGGTCCCGCCCGGCGAGAGCATGAAGTGCCATGTGCCGGCGCCCGGATGATACAGGCCGGCATCGGATGTGCCGTCGCCGTTGAAGTCGCCGGCCAGCCCCAGCGTTGCCGCCCCGCCGAACGTCATCGTTTGGAAGCCGTCTGTTGAAAGCAGCCCGTACCAGGTGCCGCTCGCCTGATGGAACAGGCCCGGGTCGTCCGCGCCGTCCCCGTCGAAATCGCCCGGAATCGGTCGCGCCGCCGCCCAGCCGAACTGGAACGTTTCAAAGCCGTCCGTGGTCTGATCCAAATACCAGTTGCCAGAGGCAGGATGCCAGACCGCGATGTCCTTCTTGTTGTCCCCGTCGTAGTCGGCCGGGACCGGGATCGCTTCGGACCAGCCGAACGGCTTGTGCTGGAACCCTTCGGTCGACAACAAGCCGTACCAGTAGCCTGCCGCCTGATGATACAGGCCGAAATCCGCTGTCCCGTCATTGTCGTAGTCGCCCGGAACAGGCGTCGCTTCGCTCCAGCCAAACGGAACCTGATAGAAGCCGACCGTCGAGCCCAGGATGTACCACATGCCCCAGGGCGGATAGTACACCGCCAGGTCCGTCTCGCCGTCACCGTCGTAGTCGGCCGGGACCGGTATGGTCGATGCCGAACCGAACTGCAACAGCTCGAACCCGTCGGTCGACTGCAGCAGGTACCAGTTGCCCGTCGCCGCGTGCCACAACACCAGGTCCGTGCTGCCGTCCCCGTCAAAATCGTTGCGCGCACCATGTACAGGCACGCAGGCCAGAACAACCACAACCAGCAACGCCAGACCAAAACCAAACATGTGTCGATGCATCCGTACGCTCCTTCTTCTGCCGGCAACACCGCTGCCTGTGCCCATGAATCCGTCAGCTCGCGGGGCTCACTATGGGAACCGCACCACGCCGTGTCAAGGGAGTTAGTCATGGCGCTTGAGAGCGCCAACCTGGACGGATGAAAAGGCGCTCGATCAGGTTCGCGATTAAGTTCGCGATTAGGTTCTTTTCAAGGGAGCCATTCATGAGCCGGTGGCTCACTCGGACGAACGAAAAGAGGGAGGAACCGCGGATGAACGCTGATGTACGCGGATCCGGAGCCCATCCGCGAGAATCCGCGTAAATCCGCGGTTTGAATTCTATTTTCGAAGGAGGATGTGGATGGTGGGTGGACTGCAGGACTTGTCCTCCGTAGCCCGACCGAAGGGACTGGCGAAGGAGGATGGCATGCTTTAGCACGAAACGGCCAGGAATTAGGCATCCCGGGGGCTTGGCCTTGGCTTGATGGGGTGTCTTCCTTATAGACAGCAGGGGGTTGCGGCGCAGTTGGCGACGCGACCTGGACAAGTCAAATCTCTCTTCAGGTCGTGCTGTTCGGCTCGCGAAATGTGTTTCCCGGTCACGAAAGGCTCACCTATGAAGACCGTACGTCATGCCATCTCGTACCTCGCATTCTCTGCATTTCTATTCATCGTCCACACAGGGGCCTCGGCCGCGCCGTTCGAGTACAAGATCGAGAAGTTGAAGGATCTCCATCTCGAGACGACACTGGTGTCGGACGGCGCGCCGGCCGCGGTCATTGTTGTTCCGGCCGACGCGCGTTACGATGCGGCGCTCGAGCGGATCCAGCGTGCGCTGCAGGCACGCAGCGGGGTGCGGCTCCCGGTCCGGCGCGGCGTGGCGGACCCGGCCAAGCAGCTTGCGGACACGCACGTGATCGCGTTGGGCAACATGTCGAGCAACCCGTTCATCTACAAGTTGTACTGTCAATGGTACTGCCTGCTCGACCTGAAATATCCGGGCAAGGGCGGGTACGTGGTGCGGAGCGTGCACAACCCGTACGCGACCGGCCGCAACGTGATCCTTGTCGGCGGCTCCGACGATCAGGGTGTGGCGCGCGCGGCGGATCGGTTCTGTGCGTTGCTGCCGAAGGGCAAGACCGTCAAACTCGGCTGGCTCCTGGATGTCGGGCTGGGCGAGGGCATGGACCTGCCGAAAGTGGTCCGTGCGGATGGACACCTGATGCTCGAGAACAACCCGCGCGGCGAGATCCGGAGCTGGCGTAGCGCGGGCCGCAGCAATCCGGACGGCAAGAAGAAGGCGGGCGCCCGCCATTTCGGGTGGAACCCGATCAGCATTGCCGGGATGCTCTACTACATGACCGGCGACCAGAGCTATATGGACTACTTCAAGTCGATCGCGATGCCGGACCCGAAGAACCTGCCGCCTGCGGTCAGGAAACTGCACGGGCTGGAGGCGGAACCCGAACGGCCGATGGTCCAGATGAGCGAGTACTACTGTTTTCTGCTCGACTGCGTATGGGACCTGATCGAGGAGAGCCCGCTGCTGAGCAACGCGGACCGGCTCCACATCACGCGCGAGCTGCTCGCGCACCAGCTCTGGCGCAAGCAATACGGCGGAACAGACAACTACAATTTCGTGCGGCACACGCCCGGCCGCCACACGGGCTATCACCTGATGTGCATGTACACGGGTACCCGGTACCTGAGCAAATACTACCCGCACCCGAAATGGGACCAGCGGCTGTCGAGCATCCGTAAATCGTTCCATACCTTCATTGAATATCCCGCGTGGCCCTCGGACGCGTTGTACTGGATGTCCAGCCATTTCCAGTATGTGCACGATTTCTTCTGCATGGACGGCTACGACGAGTTCGTGAAGAGCGGCGCGGCCCGCGCCTACATGCGGCTGCTTGACGTTTTGAACACCGGCGAATACGTCGACAACTCGAACCAGGACCTGAGCCCGTTCCTGCTGAACCTGTGCAGCTATATGCTGGACGATCCGCGCTACGCCTGGACCTTGCAGAACCTGAATTTCGATTTCGAGAAGTTCCGGCTCGGCCGCTCGTTCTGGCCGCGCCAGACCGAGCACCTGACGCCGCCCGCGGATATTGTCGGCAAGGTTTTGGTCTATCCCGGCCCGGCCGACTATGCACGGCGCGCGCGGTACCGGAAGAAGACCGACACGCCGTCGAGCCCGATCGACACGAAACGATTCAAGTTCCTGTCCTGGCGCGCGGGCCACAGCAAGACCGACGACCTGATCCAGATCGACGGGTACTACGGCCGGAGCCGGACGCCCTACCACATCAATGCGCTGTACAAGGTGCGCATGTTCGACGGGACCTGCCTGCTGGACGGCTATCACAACTTCGTCGATATCTGGCTGAACGGGACCAGCGACCTGAAGGTCCCGCGCCAAGCCGAGCTGCGCCGGCAGTTCGCGAGCGACGACCTGGTCTTTATCCAGACCGAAGTCGCGGACATGACCGCGTCCGCCTGGCGCCGCAACGTGTTGTACCTGCGCGACAAAGGGTTCGTCGTGCTCGACAAGCTGATCCCGGAACAGGCGGGCAACTTCACGATCCGCTGCTCGTGGCAGACCGCCGAGTATCCGAAGAAGACACTCAGCAATCCCGGCACGGTCGTGACCGGGAACGGCGTCGTGCTGCAGTGCGGTGACCCGGTCATGAGCGAGGTCGAGCAAGACAAGGCGATCACCTATGCGCAGGAGGTGAGGATTGTCCAGACCACGGACGCCGAGTTGGCGCAAGGCGAGCCGTTCATCGTCAGCAACTTCATCTATAAGGATGCCGACCCGAAGAATCCCGCGCTGACCTATCGTAAGGTCGCCGACGGAATGTACCTGCTGTACGGCAAAAAGCCCGGGCTCGTCGCGTCCGGCACGGTGCGGACCGGCCCGATCGGGTTCGACGCCGAACAACTCTTCCTCGAGCCCGGCACGCTGTTCCTCGCCGAGGCGCGCAGCCTGAACCTGAACGGCCGGCCTGTGCTCGCCGCGGACAAGCCGCTCGCGCTGCATTGGGACCTGGCCGAAGGCACGCTTGCGATCGATGCGACCGAACCTACCCAGCTCACGCTCAACGGCGCGAACGGGCGGGTGCCGCGCACGCTCACGGCCGGCCGCCATACGTTCGTCGGGCTGCGGCCCGACCCCGCGCTCGCGCAGCGTATCGGCACGCTGCTCCAAGCGCTCGAACGCAAGGCGCGCGGTACGCGCGCTGTCGCACGGCGCACGGCGCCGCCCGAGCAGGAACCCGTCTACAACTGGCGCCCGGTCTGGACCACGCCCACGGGCGCGGGCGAGATCAGCCATATCGGGGTCTCGGCAACAGACGATATCTGGGTCGCCGCCGAAGACGGGGACGGCAGCCGGCTCGTGCGGCTTGCCGCGGACGGCAAGCAGCGCGCCGCGCTCAAGACCGAGTCCAGGATCCTCTCGCTCTGGCCGGCCCGGGGCCAAACCCAGTCGAACGCGTTCAAGCTGCTGGCCGGGTCACTCGACGACCGGGTCCGCGCCTATGGCGCGGGCCTGAGCGAGCTCTGGAATTTCAAGACCGAAGTGTTCCCGTCATACAAGGTCGGCGACCATTACCGCGCACCGTGGTTCTCGGATCCCGGCGGCAAGCACAAGAATACCGGGGTCTACAGCATCATGGTCGACGATTTCTGGGGGACGGGCCAAGAAGAGATCGTGATCGGGCGGCCGGTCACACTCGAGTTCCACACGCTCGACGGCGCGCTGGTCAGACGCGTCGAGGCAAGGCGCGGTGAGACGACCCAGTTCGCAAGGCTGACCAAGCGCGGCAAGACGAAGGATCAGCCGGTCCTGCTCTCATGCAGGTTCGCGGGCGGCGTGCCCGGCGTGAATATCACCGACAGCAGGTACCGCTCGCGGGAAGGCCACTACAGTACGCGCGATACGGTCGACGGTGCCTCGTCCATGAACACCTGGGGCCGGCATGGGATCAGCGAGATGCAGGTCGCGGACCTCGACAATGACGGGATCGAAGAAGTCGTCGTGACCTATACCGGGCACTGGAACGAGCTCAGGGTCTGGAGCGGCGAGCCGATCACCCCGTACAAGGACAAGCTGCTGTGGCTCAAGTATTACGGGCGGCCGGCGGGGGCTGGGCGAAC
>Ga0272441_10002052_pt1 | contig 41743 bp, 42 predicted proteins | sample SSMProp6N_FD_193582 | JGI IMG/M metagenome (GOLD analysis project Ga0272441, IMG submission 193582) | Marine sediment archaeal communities from Little Sippewissett salt marsh, Falmouth, MA, United States - SSM-Prop-6N | ecosystem: Environmental > Aquatic > Marine > Wetlands > Sediment ...
AATGGATGTCGCAGTTAACATCATGAAGCAAATTGCTAGAATTTTTGGAATGAACGCCTTACCACAATCATATTGGAATAATAAAAACCAATTGGAATATCCTCTAGGTCTTTCCGGTAGATAGCCATTATAACTACACCAAAACTACTCCATACAAAATAAATTAAAAAAGACGCCTGATTCTAAAAACAGACGCCCTTTTTTTACAACACTTAGCTACTTTTTTTAATTACCATTGCGCGAACATCGGCATGAATGTAAATTGGTGCATAGCTTCAGATTTGGCTGGGCATACGCACCAAGAGTACATAACACCCATGGCTTTAAGACAACATAAGTTAAAAAGCTCCTTTCGATACTTACGATCTTAAGAAGTATGAAAGGAAAATCGATGATTCGCTTTATCAGATTATTTTACTACTGAATAGAATTAAGAGCGAATAATGATCTTTTTATAGCCTTCGATTTCCTGATCCGGATTACACTTTGCGATCATTCTGCAATTGTCAGGCGTAATGCGTGTTTCATTAGAAATCATCCTTCCTGGAGCTACGACACAACCTGCACCGAGATACACGTCATGACCCAGACAAGAGCCAATAAACGTGTTTTCGGTATCGATCCGCTTACCATCCTTGATTACGATAACCGGCTTTTTATCAAGTCGGAAATCAGATAACACGACGCCATCTCCAATAAAGGTGTTTCTACCACAAAGGCTGAGTGATATAAGTCGACTCATTGTAAAAGTCCCCGGATAGAGAACAGAATACTGGACAACTGCGCCATTACGGACATTACATTCCTCACCAATAACTGCCATTTCACTAGTGACATTATTCCCAATATAACTATTATCACCGATTATGGATGCTCTGATGACCGAACCCGCACCAATACGCGCATTATTTCCAATCGCACTTCCTTCGATATAAGCAGTATGATGAATGTCGCAATTATCCCCGATCCGATTGAGCTTACTAAGCACTTGCCATTTATTGGAAGAGCGAGCTTTTAAAGCCATTTGGAGCTGTTTGAATTTTGAAGTCTTTCTTAATCTTGCTCCTTCAGAAAGTATGACTGCGATGCTTATAGCCCAAAGATTAGTCCAGTGATCTATCTGGGCTATTAGACAATCAGATGCTGGAATAGGATAGTCTTTCTCTCCGAAAATATGCTCCGGCATAGGAAAGGCTTCATAGAATTGGTCTATGTTGATTATTATTGGAACGGGTACTTTATTTTTTTGTCCAGTCGGCACGTAATGAAGACCATACTCTATACGGTCAGGGTAAATTTCAACGTCTTGCGTATTGGCAACAGTCCTTAATGTAGTTATTCCGGGCTTAGCAGCACATATTGTGTGCTGGTTTAGTTTACGTGATTTGGCTACAAATTCGTCTAACAGTTCTCTTGTGAAAAATAGACTGTCCACGAATATGATGTGCTCTTCGGGGTCGTTTATATCGAGAACGGTTGGTGTAAATTCAATAGTGTGTCCAGAAGCTCTTAGCACTTCTTCTTGTAAACCACTCAATTTTCGATTAATGATTAAACAGTCCCTTGGGTGCTCGTTCAATGGATCAATGGTCTTATTGCTCTTTAACATATAAGCTTTCACCAAAGTCTACCTCCAGGTTTTATTAGCTAGAAATCAATAGCTTCTCCGTTGTATGAATATCGAAATAGCTTCTCAAACTCATCGCTGGTTGGAATGCGGGCTGACATTACTGTCGATGTGTCGGTATCAGCATTAGATACCAGTGTGGGTATTGCATCTATAAAGTAGGCATAAACAATACCGAGTTCTTGTATCGTTAATGGTTGCTTCATATCTTTAGCCAAGCGGCGGATTGCTTCCGTCACTTCAGTAACCGCCTCAGTTTCATTTGAAGCCTTCAGCTTTAAAATACTGGCTATATCAGAGTAACGATTTTCCGTGCATGCGCCATTAAACTCTATAGTATACGGTAGAAATATGCCTACGGCTCGCCCGTGGGGCACGTGAAATACAGAGCCTAAGGAGTGTGCCATACTATGTGCAATGCCTAACATTGAGTTCCCAAACCCGAGCCCTGCTATTGAAGCGGCTACATGCATTTTCTCCCTGGCTTCCCTATCGTCCTTATTCTGATAAGACCTTGGGAGATAGTTAAAAATCATTTGAATAGCTTTTAAACATAGGCCGTCTGAGAAATCATTTCTGCACTGGCTGGTGTAGCCTTCAACAGCGTGGGTTAGAGCATCCATGCCCGAGTCAGCGATCAGTTGCGGCGGCATCTCTGACGTAAATATATGATCTATGATTGCGATGTCGGGATAAATTTCTCGGTTCGCCAAACCTAGTTTCCTTTGCTCAGCTTCGTCAGTGATTACCAGATTTGAATTTGATTCAGAACCTGTACCAGATGTGGTCGGAATCGCCACCAATCTCGCCTTCTTACGCAAACCTATACTCTCGAAAGGTGTTATCCCCTGCAATTGGATATCAGGCCTTTCATATAGTACCCATATCGCCTTTGCTGCATCTATGGATGAACCACCTCCCAAACCAATAATAACGTCGGGCGAATAATCATTTGCTCTGGTTGCCCCGGTATTAATTGTGGTAAATGTTGGCTCGGGCTCTACTTCATCAAATACTTGGAATTCTATGCCAGCACAACCTAAATGATCCTTCACGATATCAACAAAACCCATTCGGTTTACCGTTTTCCCGCAGATGATTAGTGCCCTATGAGCATCCAGGTCATCAAGACGGGACAGGGAATCTTCTCCGAACACTATCTCCGGACTTAAAAAATACCACATTACGAGCCCCTTCCTTATCTATTCCGGGAATTTTGTCGGAACAAGTGTGCAGCAATTGACCAGTTCTATAGCGGACTTCGGAGATTTTACAATCTTTGTCATATTCCCCCGAACTTTTAACTGGCCTGTCAGCATACCCTGAATTGGATTTAATCTTTTCTCTATTATCTTCCGCCATTTCCCAAGCGGTGCTCTAATAGTGAATTCGGGGCTTTTCTCATTCTCGTCAGTAACTATGTGCGCCGATCTGCACTGCCCGTGCCAGAGATCCATATATGCGACTACCCTTTCCTTCAAACCACCTTCGGGTTCGAATACAAAGTAAAAGTCGCCTTCCCAATTCTTGGCTGCTTCTTGATAAGGTTTGCTATTATTTAGTTCCTTTTGTAGCGCTTCAAGCCATTCCTGAGTTGGAAAATCAATAGCCATGTAACATCACCCCCGTTCTTATGCAATGTCTATCGGATACTAATAGTACGACGGCATATGATAGAAAGCAATAGTAAATTGGTTATTGGCAAGACAACCAACTAGGATTATATTCCTACTGCAATCATACGACCTTTGCCTTCAGCTGTGAATCAGGGGGTAATGCCTATGGTGAAAAAGGGCAATTCTCCTAGATCTCGCAATTATTCTAGTCATTATGCTTCACTAATCCCCTAGTTAAATGAATGGAGGTCAACCAATGGGAAAGTACTTGATACTTTGGAAAGTAGATCCGAACAAAATGCCCATAAGTCGTGAGGAACGGGCGGCTGCTCTCGGCCCCATGGTAGATTTAGTTGAGCAAGGTATGAAAGAAGGCAGGATAAAGGATTGGGGTACATTCGTCGGGGAGATGAGTGGTTACTCAATTGCCGAAGGTAACGAAGTCGAAGTATCTCTCTCGAATCAGCAATGGGTCCCCTTCATTGACTTCGAGGTGCATCCTGTTACGTCGATAAGTGATACTAAAAAAGTTATTGGTGAGTTGAGCAAGTAGAATAACATGACATGTTCTGTTGGGGGAGGTTTCCTTGATTTCCTCCCCCAAATCCTCTATCGTAGGAGTCAGCCCCTTTTTCAATTACTGAACTACTGGCGACTTGTTGTTTAAGTAATCAACCAGACGCCTCTTTTTACCACTGCACATTCATCACAAGATGAATGATGTAACCTCAGAATCTACTACCATTGGACGAACATTGGCATGAATGTAAATAAATTGGCTATCGCGTTTGCTTTATATCCCAGTCGTAAGTATAATAGCCGTCCTCCGACTAATACTGAAAACATAATTATTATTCTTAACTGAAAATATAGATAAAAATCATAAATCATGATGCTATAAACCATAAAATTATAAACCTTAATAGCTGTAACCGAAACATTACTAAAGCGTATGATACTATACCTAGATACTTTTAGATACTTTTCATGTCAAACCAGATAAATGTTAACTTAGAAGCAATATCATCTATTTATATGTTTAAGTGAAATACTATTTGATATTTTTGGTCCATGAGTTATAATAATTGCGAGGCAGGGTGCCATAGAATAGGTCTTTTAAAACCAACTGCTTCGATGATTTTTGTTCGGCAAGGATGGAAAACTTAGGCTTAAAAATCTTTAAAAACCCAGATTTCGATCTCCAAACCTTCTAAGCAGCGGGTCGTGGGTTCGAATCCCTCCAGGGACGCCACGCACAAACCCTACAAATTTACCTCCTTGTTTTTTATAGAGTTAGTTGTTCTATTTTCAGGCTAACGCCAAAAGATAAAATAAGCAACGCCAATAAAAAAACAGCACGTTTTGTTGTGCTGTTAATGGTTAACATCCTCAGATTTTTTAGCGGGACTTTGGCGGAAATTTACTCCCCCCTATGTCCTATAAAAATCACTTGACTTTCTAACAACGATGGTGTTGTGTTCCCCGTGCTTATCTTAAAGATTATATAGATTATTTGGTGATTATTTACTTATCACAAGGCAGAAACTGTTCTCATTCAGTCTGACAATCTCTCGCATCAATAACTTGCAAGTTAGGCTTTGGTTGTTGTCTGTATTTGTCTGGCGGTGTATCCCCTTTACTAAAAGCCTCTTCGTAATTTTTAACTATACGTCTGAATAAGTCGGGATACTCACTCTCCTCTATTCTAATACTAGGTCTATCATGTGGCTGAGAAAACGGTGTCGTCATTTCAATGCGAATCCAGCCTTTCTCTTTGTTTCCATGAGGGTCAGCTATTACTAATGAATCCCCTAAATATCCGTTGTACCACCGTACATCTACATAGTACGGTGCCTGATAAGTGGTTGTTAATATATCTTCTTCTAGCCCTTTACAAAAAGGGAAACTAACTGAATGAGCTTTCAAGTAATTAGGCTGTTTCTTTACTTGTGGATGCATGATTACCGAAACCGAAATGCCAAGACGCTTTCTGGCGGCGAGACACAACGTGTCGCCGTGGCTCGTGCGCTGGTTACCGAGCCTGAGGTACTTATTCTTGATGAGCCGACCGCCAACCTGAACCCGATATCGGTGTCCAAGATAGAAGAGGTTCTGGCTCATATCATAGCCGGGAAGAAAACCACCCTAATAATGGCAACTCACGATATGTCACAAGGGCAACGTCTAGCTGACAGAATTGGCGTAATGGTCGCCGTTAGAGTAATCCAAGTAGGCCACCCGCGAGAAGTATTTATTTCACCGCAGACCAAAGAAGTAGCCGAGTTCGTGGGCGTGGAGAACATTCTATCCGGTATCGTCAAGGATAGAGACGGCAATTTAGTTACCATCGATATTGGCAGAAACATAGTCGAAGCAATCTCAGATTACCAACCGGGAGAAAAGGTCTTTGCCTTAATCAGACCTGAGGACATAACCTTAACCTTATCAAAGGGTCGCAGCAGCGCCCGGAATAACTTTGCGGGTAAAATAATAAAGATGATCTCAACAGAACCGTTAATCCGGGTTGAGATAGATTGTGGGTTCCCCTTGTTGGCCCTGATAACGAGAAGGTCATCCGAAGAGATGGGGCTTACGATCGGGAAGCCAGTTTATGGTAGCATTAAAGCCAGTACCATCGGTGTTATCAAGCGATGGTAGTACTATGCCCCACATAAAACATTAGATATAAAAAACGCTATAATTACCCTCTAGAGAGCCCCGATTCAAACCCATAAAAAAAGACGCCCGATCCTAAAACCAGACGCCTCTTTTTACCACCGCACATTCATCACTAGATGAATGATTTAGCTACGATATCTACTACCATTGGACGAACATAGGCATGTCAACATTAACATATAGTATACCAATAGACTTTTATCAGAAACGGGATTGGGGCGAAAACGGCATACCGCTGCTAACTTTGGGGAAAAGGTTTAATGGGATACGTCGCCTAATACAAAGATTTCCTATTGATTTCCGTTGTTGGTTGTAGTATAAGATGGGAAAACTGAGCCTATCTAGTGCGGATGTATAAACTCACCCAAGACGAAAAACAGAACCCCAAAACCGATAACACTGGCAATAAAAACTGGAACCGCTCTTTCCTTATCTCTAGCAATACTAATAACCCCGGTGAAGAATGACGCTATCCCGGCAGTTCCCGCTGGAAGGATAGCAGCCGATAACCTTGGATTACTAAAGAAAGTTTCGCCCCCTCTTTCACCCGAATGAACTAACACCCAGAAAATCGCCATGCATATGCCGAAGGTAATAATCAGCCAAACTGACCATTTGCCTCGTTTAGTCGTTGGTTTGAAATAGACTTTCATAATCTAATTATACCACTGGCTATGCATTTATCTCCGCCCTTTTTTGCAAACATCTTTTCAGTATCTTTTTGCCCGATAACTCGTTATAAGGGGTAAATATCAGATGATTATTGATATAAAACTGAACAACGAGATACATATGAATTTCAATAATGTTTTCCTACAAAATATTATAAGGAGGCTACATCAAAGTGAAAATAGTTGTTATGGGATTTGGTCAATGCGGTGGTCGAATTGCCGACGAATTTGCCAGGTTAAATAACAGGGCACGTAGCTATCGCGGAATTGAAATAGTCACTGGAGCGTTTGCGGTAAATACTGATGCTGCTGACCTGAGCGGGTTATTTAACATACGGCCAGACTACAAGCATAGGATACTTATTGGGGGGCGTATTACTGGGGGTCACGGAGTTGGTAAAATAAATGAGATGGCATCCGAAATAGCTCGAGAAGACAGTGATAAGATAGTTGACGCTATCAGAACCACTAGACATTTTGCTGAATCAGATGCCTTTCTGCTTTGTGCTGGAGCAGCTGGTGGCACTGGGTCAGGATCACTACCGATAATTACGAAGCTAATAAAAGAACGCTATGATGACAAACCGGTTTATAATCTTATTGTCCTACCGTTTGAGCATGAGGAGCAGAACGAAGAAAGAACCGTCTACAACTCAGCCACCTGTTTGAAATCTGCTAGTGCCGTAGCCGATGCGGTGTTTCTCATTGATAACCAGCGGTATATCAAAAAGGATGCCTCATTGAGAACCAATATCAGCAAGATAAATGCCTTTATGGTCGAGCCATTCTTTAACCTGCTATGCGCCGGTGAGGAGAAAAAAGCCAAGCATATTGGGGCTAAAACACTTGATGCCGGAGATATAATGCAAACCCTATCCGGATGGACGGTAGTAGGCTATGGCCAATCACTGTTACCTTTAGTCAAGTTGCCTTTTGAGCGAAAGAGCCACTTCAGGAAGAAAAGCACGGAGGCGTCTATAGGAATTCAAGCAATGGATGAAGCCATAAGCGAACTTTCATTAACCTGCAACCCTAAAGATGCTAACCGCGCCCTATATTTACTGGGAGCACCAGCCAGTGAAATGAATATGGAGCTTGTTAAAGAACTAGGGGATTATCTCAGGGATATATGCCCGAAGGCAATCATAAGAAGTGGTGATTACCCGAGGGAAAGAGGAGTGCTGGCGATAACCGTAATCTTATCGGAAATAGACACCGTGAATAAAGTCACTGAACTCTACCAGGAGTCTATCGGTGTGATGGGGGCGATTAATAAAAAGCAGGCGGAAATAGCCTCCAAACTCAAGTATGTAGAGGATGTTGGTCGAGACGTGCCTTCGCTACTATAAGTATAAATCATATGGTATTAACCAAATAGCGGTCGATCTTATTGCGCACCCACTGTAGAGCCTCCGGAAGTGTTAATGCTACCCAGGCTGGGCTCCCCGGTATATTTTAAACGTGAAGCGCCACTGAGATTAGCATCCAGCCTTCCATCAAGATTCAAGTAAGCACTGCTAGCACCGCTTAATTTAACATTAGCGTTATTAACGAAGTAATCCGCCAGATTAACTTGGCTAGCACCAGATGCATGGATATCTAAATCGTGCCCCGAACCATTAAGTTCAACGCCGCTCGCTCCTGATAAATGGATATTACAGTCACCAGACTCTATATCCCCCCAAAGACTGCTGGCTCCTGATAACTTGAGATCAAACGACTCTGATGAGCTAAAACCGCCGATATTACCCTCCGAAGCCCCAGAGAGTTCCAGGCTGGTAATCTGGGGCATGGTAATCTCGGCTTCGGTCTGTACATTACGGTAACTCGCTAATTTTAACCCTACATATATCGTCTCACCTCTCTGGTAAACATTGAGATAATCCGTAAGATTATCATTTGCCATTACGCTGACAGAATACGAATCAGACTGTGATATGTCTACCACGAAGGCACTGCTAACGACGACATTAGTAAAGTTGGCGAAGTCATATTCCCATGTAGATATATTGGATGAACCGGTGACCGTTGGTTCAGGTGCTAATGAAGGGAAATTACCACGCATACCAACGCAACTTACTTGTGTTAGTGTAAGAAATAAGACTGGCAAAATAGTTATTAGAATGAGAGTCCTTTTCATTTGTTACTCTCCTTGGTCTTATTCATGTTTCGTTTCGTGAATAAGCTTCATAATAATGTAATAAGTATTTATTATCAAGAGTATGTATCAGTTAACATATAGATAGACGTCTAGAGCCGACTATATCGGTTGTTATATAATAGGTTGATTTATCTTACGGAGGCTGGCTGATGCTGAGAAGGTTGGTGGTAATACCTGAGCAATGTTGTGGTTGTCGGATTTGTGAGTTATCATGTGCGATTAGCCATTTCGGGGTTAACAACCCTAAAAAAGCGGCTATTAGAGTGATGAATATGTATCCGCATCCGGTAATCAGGATGCCGATTGTATGTAGCCAGTGCAAAGCCCCGGTGTGTTCTCAAGTATGCCCTACTAACGCATTGCACTGGGTTGATGGTTTAGTACGATTGGATAAAGAGGAGTGCATTTCGTGTTACAAGTGCGTAGAATCCTGCCCTTTCGGTGCCATGTATGCCCACGAAGATTGCGAATATCCTATCAAATGTGACATGTGTGGTGGGGAACCTAAGTGTGTCAGTAATTGTCCCACAGGGGCGCTTAGATTGCTTCCAGAGGCGGTGCTTGGTGAGGCGAAGCGTCTTAATAACGTGCTGAGTTATACCGCGATGAAGGAGATCGAACTTCACGAGGAAGGCATGAAGAAGACTATTCGCTATGCCGAGGTGGGGAAGGAGGAACTATGAGTCTGAAAAGCGGATATTTCAGGACCGGTCTCTATGTTGATCTTACAGATGGCCACATAGAAAATAAGGAGCTTGACGAGTCGTTTTTAATTAAATACATAGGTGGGCGTGGTTTCGGTGCCAAAATTCTTTGGGATAATCTCAAGAAGCATGGTTTCAAATTGGATCCGCTGGGGCCAAATAATGCATTGATTATCGCCCCGGGCCCGCTTACCGGAACTTATATTCCGTCATCCGGTAAGAGTTCATTCGTGTCATTATCGCCGGCCACTGGTATTTATGGCGATTCTTCCATGGGCGGTGGATTCGGTGTCGAATTAAGACAAGCCGGTATCGATTTTGTATCTATTGTCGGCAAGGCCCCTGAGTTGTCGGTCTTATATATAGACAATGACAAAACGAGATTGATCCCAATGCCTGAGCTTGAAGGTAAAAGCTGTCTTGAGACCGAAGAGATGATTAGAGAGAAACTGGGGCGGCATATTGGACATATTGCTACCATTGGCCCTGCCGGTGAGAATTTAGTGAGGTTCGCCTGCGTCAATTCTGATTGGAGCCGTAACGCAGGTCGAACAGGAATTGGTGCAGTCATGGGGTCGAAGAACCTAAAGGCCATAGCGGTTCATGGCAACAGAGACTTGCCGGTCTATGATTTAAAAAGACTCATTGAAGAGTCCGATAAAGCCTACAAATACGTCCGAGAACATAAATTTTTTAAGTTATGGCAGTCTCAAGGACTGATGAATGTCGTTGATTACGCTAATGAAACAGGTATTCTACCGGTGAACAACTTCAGGGACAGTGTTTTCGCTAGGTGTAATGAGATTAACGGTACTGTGATGACGAATCGGTATAAGATCGGAGACAGTGCCTGTTTCTCGTGTCCGTTGTGTTGTGGCAATATCTGTCTCGTACAGAGTGGAAAATACCTGGGTACGGTGCTTGAAGGGCCAGAATATGAAACATGTGCCATGTTAGGGCCTAATCTAGGTATTGATAGCTTCGCGGCTATATTGGCGGTATCTCAGCTCTGCGATGAACTGGGCATGGATACGATTTCTACGGGAAGCATAGTTGGTGCCGTTATTGAGGGGTATGAGAGAGGCATATTATCACTGTCTGATCTGGAAGGGGAAGCTATTACTTGGGGGGATGAGGATGCGATTTTGGCACTAATAAGGAAGATTGCCCGTCGAGAAGGAATCGGCTATATTCTTGGCGGAGGCAGCCGTGAGATAATTAAGACTTGGAAGGGAATGGGCGAGATTATTCTTCAGGTAAAGGGCCTTGAGCAATCTGCCTATGATAGTCGGGCAAGTATCACCATGGCTCTTGCCTATGCTACTTCTGATATCGGAGCCCATCATACTCGAGCATGGACCATTGCTAAGGAGTTGGAACAGGGGCAAGATTGGTCTAACGACGAGAAGGTGGATGTAGTTATCTACCATCAAAAATTACGGCCGCTCTTTGATATGCTCGGTGTTTGCCGATTACCCTGGATTGAGATTGGCCTGAACGAACTACACTACGAGAAATTCTATAATTGCGTTACCGGGATGGAGAGATCACTTCAGGAATTGCTGGAGTTATCAAATGGCATATATGACCTCACGCGGTTGATTAATGTTAGGATGGGTGTTAGTCGTAAGGATGATAGCATTCCCTACAAAGTTTGGGCAGTACCTCCGCTTAGTGGCCCTAATGAAGGTAAGGTTGTCAACAAGGATGAGTTTCAAAGCCTCCTCTCATTGTATTATCAAAAGCGGGGTTGGGATGATAACGGCATACCGCCGCGGACTTTGGAGACGAGATTTAATGGGGATACGTAGCCTAGGGAAGCCATCTTCCAGACCTTATCAGCCATCCCCGAAATGATTGCCTTCCGCCCAATATCCTAGGTGCGGTTGACGCTGCCGCAGTGGGGGCACCTCACGACTGAGTTCTGCAGGCGGGGTGGTATCCGGAGCCGGGTGCCGCAGTTGATGCAGGTGATGGTCTTGTAGTCATTGGCCTGCCAGAGCGCCTCGGTGGTTTCGCGCCGCCGCTCGATTCTCTCCCGGTAAGGGTCAACCGGCTCGGGGCGTGGCGCCCGGATTTCCGCGGTCCCGGTTGCGGCGAGGGCCGAAGCGGGCAGTATACCGCCGTGTTGGGCGCGGTGCAGGTTGTCGTAGGCCTGCTCGTAATTGGAGAAGGAGGCTCCCGTCATCGAGCGCAGGATGCGGATGCGTTCCGATATCGGTGGGTGCGTGCTGGTGAGGTTGGCAGCCGCCCGTCCCTTTTGGCGGAAGGGGTTAATGATAAACATCGGTGCGGTGGCCTTGTTAGCGGCGCGCACCTCATGGGTGGAGGCGGCCAGCTTCTCTAGGGCGGAGGCCAGCCCTTCCGGGTAGCGGGTGTAGAGCGCCGAGGAAGCATCGGCCAGGTACTCTCGCTTGCGGGAGATGGCGAAGTAGATAAGCTGGGCGGCGAGGGGGGCCAGAATCATGAGCACGATTGCCACGATGATGATTAAGCCGCCGCCGCCCGATGATGAGTTCGACGACCGACTGCGGGGGGCGCTGCCGAAGATAAGCGCCCGCGAGGCGAACCAGGACAGCATGACAATACTGCCGAGCAGGATGCCGCACATCACCATCAGCAGGACGTCACGGTTCTTGATATGGGCAATCTCATGGCCGATAACCCCCTGCAGTTCGTCGCGGTTGAGCTTCTGGAGCAGCCCCGAGGTTATCGCCACGCTGGCGCGTTTGGGGTCGCGGCCGGTGGCAAAGGCATTGAGCGCCGGGTCGTCGATGATATAAATGTCCGGCGTCTTTTCCAGCCCGGCGGCAATCTGCATCTCCTCGACGATGTTATAGAGACGGGGGTAGTCGGCCTTCTTGATTTTTCGGGCCTTGGAGATGGAGAGCAGGATATTATCTCCCTGAAAGACGGCGACCAGATTCATGATGCCCCAGATGACGAGGGCAATGGTCAGGCCGCCAATGCCGTTGGCGAAGAAGTACCAGCCGATAAAGTAGCCGATCAGCAGTAATATCGCCCCGATGCCGATGGTTAGCCATACCGAGCGCGTCTTATTTGACCTTATCTGTTCCCACATCGTCGTTACTTACTAACTGAAACTGACCTTGGGGGCTTCCTTCTCCGCGGCGACGGTGATTTCAAAGAACTCACCCGACTTGAACCCGAATGCCCGGGCGACCACGTTGGACGGGAACATCTGGGTAGCGTTGTTGTAGCGATAGATGGAGTCGTTGTAGTACTGGCGGGCGAAACTAATCTTGTTCTCGGTCGAGGTCAGTTCTTCCTGAAGCGAGAGGTAGTTCTGGTTGGCCTTGAGGTCGGGGTACCTTTCCACCACCACCAGCAGCCGGGAGAGGGCGGCACTCAGCTCGCTCTCCGCCTTGGAGCGGGCGGCGGCCCCGGCCGCCGAGTTCTGCTGGGCGACGTTACGGGCCTTGGTTACCGCTTCCAGGGTTTCCCGCTCGTGCTTGGTGTAGCCCTTGACCGTTTCCACCAGGTTAGGGATGAGGTCGTAGCGCCGTTTCAACTGGACATCAATCTGGGCCCAGGCATTCTTCGTCTCGTTGCGTAGCCGCACCAGGCGGTTGTACCCGCCCCCGAAGATAATGGCCAGCACCACCCCGATCACAATACCGACAATCGCACCTACAGGCATGAGACACCTCCGGTATCCATTCTTATATGTAACTGTGGGTTACGGGTTATCTTATTATTACGAATCATCCCAGGGCTTGATGACTTTCCCCAGGAAATTGACGACGTTACGTGCCTTATCCGGCTGCGCCGGGGTCTTCCGGGCCAGTTGCCTGACCAGCGCCCCCAGCTCACCGCCGTCGAACCAGATGCCCTCGCCATTGGGGCAGACATCGACCAGCACCTGCGTCTCCAGGTTGGTCTTTTTCATCTTCTGGCGGCAGAGCGGGCAGCGGCGTTTCTTCTCGGTAGTCGCCGCCTCTTCGGCGTTCAGGACACCGCCCAGAAACGAGGCGGTTCCTTCCAGCCCCCAGGAGCTGAGCAGCAACTCAAGCTCGCCGGCATCGAACCACACGCCGTGACACTCCGGGCAGTAGTCGAGCTCAATATGGTCGTGCTCGACGACAATCATGTCACTCTTACAGGCTGGACAGATCACACCTATTTAACCCCTGCTTTTCGTAAGTCTCAATCTGACTACTATCATACAACCGCGCCCGGAGATAATCAAAGTTGTGGAAAAGCATTCTTGCCTTGTACTATAGTGGCCCTGATGTTGAAGTGATAACGGCTGCGGTGTTATAAATAATTTTGAAAGGACGTCGTAAGGCTCACTGGCTAAACGATGTCCCGAAAGCTCTTTCCCCGAACCCGGAAAATATCAAGGAGGTGTCAACCGTGCCCGTAACCCATAGTAAAGAAGTCCCCGTTCAGGAGTTATTCCCCGGATTCGAGATGCAATTAATGGTTTCCCGGGAGAGTGGTTCCCAGGCCGTTACCGTCATTAGTGAAACGCTGCATCCGGGAGGTAAGATACCACCCCACCGCCATAAGGTCGAGGGGGCGATGTACGTCTATGCTGGTAGCGGCTATCTCCAGATTGAGGGCGAGGGTACTCATGAAGTTGGGCCGGACATGGGCTTGCTGGTACCGGCCAATACCTGGCACAGCATGTGGAACGATGGCCCGGACGACCTGAAGTATGTCACCGTGCACCCCGCGGTGGACGTGATGCGGGAAATGAAGGACGAGCGGTAGTATTTTCGAGGAGGTAAGAGTAATTGCCGGTATTCAGAGAAAAAGATATTAAGGTACGGGAAATATTCCCCGGCGTCAGGCTTACCCAGGCGATTCAGTACGATAACGGTTCCCAGGCAACGACGATGGGTAAAATCGTCATTGCCCCCGGTTGCCAGATTCCGCCCCATACCCACCCCGTCGATGACTGCATGATTGTCCTTGAGGGCTCCGGGGAGCTTTATACCGAGACCGGCTCGGTGCCGGTTGAGGCCGGTTGTCACCTGTGGGCGCCGGGTAACACCCGCCACGGAGTCAGGAATACGGGTACGAAACCGTTCGTCATGATTTACACCTGGCCGGCGGTAAATGTTGCCCGGTTCATGACCGACTAGTCATCTCGTTACGGGCATTGGATCAGGCCCTGGGCCCAGAGACAGCCGCCGCAGACGGGATTGGTGTTGTTGAAACAGTCCTCCGCGTTGCCGTCCAGGAAGTCGCAGCCGCCGCAGATGAGGCACGGCGGAAAGTCGAACGCCTCGACCCGGCGCCGGAAATCAAGGTGAGCCGGGTCGTTCCATAATTCGGAAAGACTTCTTTCGGTGATGTTGCCCACTGCCCAGTGGTGCAGGAAGCGCTCGCGGCTTTCGAGGTAGGCGACGCAGTCGTGCAGCAGGGGTAGGCATGGGCTAAAGCTGCCGTCCCACCGGATGGCGGCAGCGCCGCTCTCGATGAAGGGGCAGCGGTTCTGCGCCCCGGTAAAGACGTTGTCGGTTGAGGTGACATTGATGTCGCGGCGGGCTATCGTCGCGCGTAATGGCTGGTCGGTAACATCATTGATATCGATGCGGGGAAGGTGGATATTGGTGGGCAGCAGCGACTGGCAGATTCGCTTGTGATTGGGGTTGAGGATGTGGATGTCGCCTAGCCTGTACCAGTAGAGCACCTCGTCGCACAGTTCGGCGGTATAGGGCAGGACGTTGGTCACCAGGAAGCGCCGGGCGCCCAGTTGCCAGGCCAGGTCGCAGACGGCCGGCAGATCGGCGATGTTGCGCTTCATCGCCACGAAGACGATACCGAGCTGGGTCTGCGGCAGTCCGCTAAACGGTGAAGCCTGTCGGAATTGGGCCTGACGGAAGTAGCTCAGGTTCTTGATTACCTGAGGTAGCGCCGCCCCCAGACGGACATCAGTGTAGCTCTCCGGGTGCGCCCCGTCGATAGAGACCCATATTACCTCAACACCGGCGTCAATCATTTCCTCCATGAGGTCGGGGGTGAGTAATACTCCGTTGCTGATTATCTCCACCGGAGACCCGAGGTCACGGATGCGGCGCACCATATCGGTAATCCGGGGATGCAGCAGCGGCTCGCCCAACCCGCCGAAGAAGACCCGTGGCGGTGGGTCGAATTCCGCTAACCCTTCGATAATACGATCGAAAACGGTATCGCTCATCGTGCCCAGCGCCGCGTCGTCCCAGGTGTTGCGGACACAGGTGCGGCAGTTCAGGTTACAGCGGTTGGTCGGTTCGATGTAGAGCTTGGCGAGCTGGGTGGCCGAGCGCAGGAGATAAAGGCCATTCTTTACCTCACTGAGGCGGACGCGGTCGCCGCGCTTGATGCCGTAGCGGGCCGCCAATTCCGGCGGCAGTATCAGATGCCCGTTCTCATCTACCCGGGCGTATTGCTCGTCGTCGGTGGCGGGTTGATTGGATGCTTGTTTGGTCATTCTCATTGATGTTCCGGCGGTAGGCAGTGGACTAAGGTTTCTCGGAAAGCTGCTACCTGAATTCTATAAATTAACCTTGCATACCGTCAAATATTCCTGATTACACTTAGCCGAGTTTAGCGGTTATTGAAGCTTTTTACGTGAGAATAAAGAAAGAGGTTGTTGGCCGGCTGATTGGAATCTCTCCCCGACCGATATCGCCGTGATTGATGCCCGGCTCGCCCAGAGTGAGCAACCCTCCAGGGTTAACCCTAGAGGGTTCGGTGTACATTATATAAAAATTGGCCCCGTAAGATTAGCTTATCGGGGCCGGCGTTCCGCGCAGAAGTTTCACCACTTTCTAAATATTATGTAAAATAATTTCTGGATCTTCCCTACCCTGCTTGTTGCTCAGCGGGGAAAATAAACCGTGGTGGCTTACCGGAGCAGGCTCTGGGTTACATTTATCGATAGCCAGGCCCCGTAGCCAATGACGGCAGCCACGGCACCAATGGCGATTGGCAGCCAGACCTTGGGCCTTTCCCACAGCGAGGCTTGGTGTGGCCCCGCGGCCACGCTCGCCTCCAGGATGATGCACTCCTGTAACCGGCTCTTGAGCTGCGCCGGGGGCGTGACTGTCCGGTAAGCCCCCTTGATTAAGCGCTGAATTTCCGCTTCTTCATTAAAATCGGCCATCTTAATACCTGCTTGTTTTGTCGTTCTTATAATATAGGTCGCTCAAGCAACGGCCGACCCCTCATTTACGGTGGCCATCTTCTCCCGTAGCTCCCGGCGCGCTCGTGTCAGCAATCCTTCCACCGACTTCACAGAGCGCCCCATGACTTCACCAATCTCGGCCGAGGGCATTTCCTCAACATATTTCAGCAGCAGAACCTGCCGGTAGTGAATTGGAAGCTGCGCCATGGTCTTTCGGATTAGTAGATTGGTCTCCTCGCTCGCGTCGTCGGTGGGGAAAGCGTCCGGTTCGTGGTTGAGTTTGTAATCCTCCTCAACCTTGTGCTGGCGGCGATGGTCACGCTGCTTGTGGCGGTAGAAGTCGGCCACCTTCCGGGACGCGATACTGTAGAGCCAGGTATATATCTTGCTGTGGCCGCGAAACTTGCCAGATGATTTAGTAGCGTCCAGGAAGGTTTCCTGGACGATATCCTTGACGGCTTCGCCGTCCTCGTAGACCTGGTGGGCTACCATCGAGTAAATGCGTTCGAAATAGGTGTTGTAAAGCTCAGTAACCGCGCTCGGTTCACCCTGCTTCAGCTTTTCAATCAGCAATTCGTCTTCCATCTTTAATTCGGCCCATTTGGTTACAGCAGGTTTATAACATTCGTTATTATAGCCCTTTGTAGTTTAATATTCTACAGCGAGTTAGGTCGGTCTTATCTTTGATCATCTCTACAGACCATAAAGGATAATAACATATCTGTCAATAGCGGGTGGTAAAAAGCGGTAGAATACCAAGTATTTTGTGAGAAAATCAGGGCAGGTAGCTCAGGGTAACGGTAGCGTTAATCAAGCCGCTACCGATTCCGGAAAGGTTGATGTCCTGACAACTGGATTTAAGAATGTCAGCAACCTCGTCATTGGTGCGGCCGTTGTCGTTGGTATCATTAACGAGGTCGAAAAGCAGGGCGGCAATCCCGCTGATATGGGCACAGGCGAAGGAGGTGCCGCTTTTGTAACCGTAGCTTTTTTCCGGCAGTGTTGAGTAGATTTCCGAGCCGGGGGCGGCCAGGTCAACCCAGTCGCCGTGGTTTGATAGGGTGGTAAGGTCCTGATCGCTGTCGATAGCGGATACTGCCAGGCAGTTTTCATAGCTGGCGGGGTAGACCGGGGAATCACCACCCCCGTTACCGGCGGCGGCTACCACCAGACTACCCTTTTCCCAGGCATAGTTAATCGCTTTTTCCAGCTTGCTGTAAGGCTCGTGGATTTCAATACTGACGTTAATGACATCGGCGCCATTATCGGCGGCCCAGATGATGCCTTCCGCCAAGTCGGATGCCTGACAGCGTCCCATGTCGTCGGCTACCTTGACGTTGAGCAGTGCGCAGTCCGGGGCGATACCGATTATACCTTCATTATTGTCTTTGGCGGCGATTATCCCCGCGATATGGGTGCCGTGACCGTGGCTGTCGTTGGGTTTGCCACTGGTGGCGATGTTGGTCTCGGCGACAACCTGTCCGCTGAGGTCGGGGTGACTGTCGTCGATACCGGTGTCGAGGACAGCGACTCGTATCTGAGAGCTGCCGGTGCTCATTTGCCACAGGCCGTTCATGTCTATCTCGTTGAGGGCCCATTGTTTGTCGGCCTGGGGTTCAGTGATAACCCTGGCTGTTGGCTGGAGTACCGGCTCGGTCTTTATTATGTTAACTTCTTCCCCGGCCGGTTCGTCGCTGACCGATGGAAGGTCTAGGGTATTGGTATCCGTTGTCGGTTCACTCGAAGGGTCCTCAATAGTCAGTGAGGTAACCGGCGGTGTCGCGGCGATTACCCGCGGGCTTTCTTGCTGGGCATAGGCGCCTTCGCTATCCTGAGGCCCGAATGCCCAGATGCAGACCGAAATCAGTAGTATTATTAGCAGGTTGCGCCTTCTCATAATTAGATTGTGTCATGGGTCTGCTCGTAGCTAAATCAGTCATTAGAGGTAAAGCGGGGGATTATTTAGGGCTATTGATTTAGGGCTAACCGTTTTGAGGTATATTTAGTTCATTTACGACTAAACTATATAGAAGGATAACTATGACCGGAATAAAGGTTGTGGGTTTAGTTAGGTTTTGATAGTACTGCCGGTTATACACCATTTGGCATTCATCCTGAATGTATTACGTTATAAAGGTTAGTTCTTTACGGCCCGATTAATAAATAACGGATAACTCAGCAAAAAACGGAAAGGCAAAGAGTAATGAAGAACAGATTAACTTCCCTATTGACCGCAGTAGTCCTGACGATGTCGTTAGTACCGCCGTTGGCCACCCCTCAGGCTGTGGTCGTCGCCGATGGTCCTGGCGAGACGGCTTTGGCTCAGAGGTATTATGCGACGGGGCAATACAACATCGTGGCGGCCGGTATCGGTCTTAACGGGACTGAAAACGGTAACCCGGAGGCTGACCGGACGATGGCGCTGGACGTTCCCGGCGACGATATCGTCCAGGCCTACCTTTACTGGAGCGGCTACGACGCCCATAGTGAGGCGGGTGATCTTGATTATTTTGACGAGATGGCGCTGGCGGTGGACGGTGGCGCCGCGGACTCGGTGACCGCCGATGATTCCTTCGGGCCAACTTTATGGCTGGATAGCGCTGGGGAAGATCCGGATTACTACCACTTCGTTTTTATTGCTGATGTTACCAATATAATTGAGCTTGGAAATCACGAATACACCTTCTCCGGTGAAGGGCTTGAGTTTTATGAGAACCACGGTGCCGGTTTGATCGTGGTGTATGAGGATGCTACCCTGCCGGAGTCCCGGGTCGTCATCAATGACGGCCTCGATTCCTTCCGTTACGACTTTACCGGTTCGCGTGGTCCCAACAGCGAGGTTACCTATTTTGATTTCTCGGCGGCGGACCATGACCGTGATGTTGACGTTATCCTGATGGCCAGTGGCGTTAATGCTGATAACCAACCGTATTCCCTGTGGTATCAAACGGGTGATGGCAGCAAGCCTGTCAACTTGGTTGATGAGGTATCCGCTGCAGAATTTATCCCCTCCCCGCCCCCCTACCCGCTGACCGGGGCCGATGGGGCGGAGTGGGATACCTTTGTCAGTGATGGTGAGATTACTGTTTCTGCCGGGGATACCTGGCTGGGTTTGCAGGGTGAGTCCATCGACAGTGATGACCCGCAGGGTGCGGGGGTGGTTCTGATTACGGCGGGCTTTGTCGATGTTCTGGATAAGCTGAGTGGTCATTGTACTACTACCGATGATTATACCGTTTGCACGGATAAGGAAGACTATGCTCCGGAGGAGACCGTTCTCGTCAGTGGCTGCGGGTTTGAGCCGAATACCGAACTGACCATCAGGGTTGTCCGCCCCGATGACTCGGTAATGACCGGCGACGGGTCCTTCCGTCGTTGGCCCAAGTCTTACGATATGGTAACTACCGACGGCTAGGGCTGCTTCCAGTATGATTATGTCCTCGATGGTATTAAAGGCGAGTATACGATTGAGGTACTGGCAGGGGATCTGAAGGAAGCTAAGGAAACCGTGCTGGCAACGCATACCTTTACGGATACCCAGGGTTCAGTTCTTTTTGCGGACGACTTTGGTTCCGGTGACAATATTAGAAACGTGACCAGCTGGAATGTAGTCGGCTATGACGATTGGGATGTTGATAGCGATGGTAATGGTTGGGATGCCGCCCTGAGGTCTGACGGGGGGAATCGTTATCTACGCGTGCGGTCTCATGACTACGTAGATAAGCACGATATCAGTACCACCGGCTTCACCAATATTCATCTGGAGTAAACCTGGGGACAGGAGACCGACTGGGATCCGAACAATGGTGACCTGGTTGTCCAGTGGCGAGTAAGCGGTACTACTTCTTGGACTACTATCAATACTCATCACCTGTCCAGCCACTCCACGGAGTCACCGACCGCTCATGTGGTGGACGTGGCTCTCGGTGCGGCGGCGGAACAAACCAGCATTGACATCCGTTTCTGGGCTGATACCGATGAAGATTACGATCAGGCGCGGGTGGACAACGTCGTCGTCAGCGGTGACCCGGGAGAGAGCATCTGGCCGGATGATGGCGATTGGGATACCCCGGCGAATTGTAACTGCGACGATGCTGGTGATGAAAGTCCGTCCCCGTTAGACTTGGACGGGTGCCCGGCCGTTTACTATTATTTCGGCGAAGACTACGCCTTCTTCCGCGAGCGGGTCAACGGTGATCCCTCAGGTCCTGGGGGATTCGGCCAGTATGCTTAGGTAGTTATCTTCGACCTGCCCGCGGCTGGTAATTACGAGTATCTTTTAAGTCTGAATGGTCTGAACGAAGAAGTCCAGCTCTATGAAAATACGGACAAAGAGGCTCTGGTCTGGAGCCCGATACTGAAAGATGAGGCGGAGCTCCTTCTCGAAGATACCTACCCAACGAGTAGTCATGCACGCTTTGTCTCAGATGGGAGTGATTACTTCGTGGATTGGGCTATTCCCGTATCCCGCTTGAGCGAACTGGGTATTGACGAAAATACGGATATGCACTTTGCCGACTCAGCCGATCCTAACAATTATAATAAAGACTACACGCTATGCCCGGAAGATAACCCGGAAATGGGCCAGGCCTGTGGCTATGACCTAGTGCTTGTACTGGATATGAGTCTCAGCATTTCCATGTATGGCCAGGAGCAAACCGTAAAGGATGCCGCCAAGGATTTCGTTAATGCCTTCCTGCCGGGTACGCCGAGTCTGATGGGCTTGGTCGAGTTTTCTGGCGGCGGTGATACCTGGGTTGGCACCGCCAGTGTCGTTAGCGACTTGACTAATGACTATAGTACCCTTAATACTGCCATCGACGGGCTGTCTTCCAGCGGCTACACCAACTGGGAAGAGGCTCTATTGCTGGCTACCGGTCTCCTCGAAGGTGGCCTTGACCGTGATGACTCGGCTCATCCGGATATGATTGTCATCTTTACCGATGGCGACCCCACGGCGAGCAGTGCCGGTGCAAGTGATACCAACCAGCCGAATATTCACTTGGCTCCAGCCATTGCGGCGGCTAATGCTGCCAAGACATCTGCTTCCGATTTGCCGATTCGCATCGTTGCGGTCGGTGTTGGTACGACTACGGAATCAAGGCTGGTCGCTATCTCCGGCCCTAATGTTACTCCTCCTGACCCGATTACTATTGATACCGATGTTATCCTCGGTGATTTCGTGGACCTGGCTGACATCCTGGCGGAGCTATCGATTCAGTTCTGCGGCGGCACCATCACCGTGCACAAGGTTATTGACATGGATGGTGATCTGAATACTACTGATGATCAGATAACCAGTGGAGAATCGGTTGAGAACTGGTAATATGACATTGATGTTACTAACGGCGTTCCCAACATAACTACCGATACTACCGACAGCGATGGTACCACCGGAGCCTTTGAAATCGCTATCGATGTTGGTACGGCGACGGTGGATGTTACGGAAACTGTTAAAGATGAATTCGATCTGTTTGCCGCCGAATGTACTGGCGCTACGACTAACGGTACCTTCAATGATAGTACCAACAGCGTTGATGGCATCGAGATTAGTGAGTTGGATATCGTCTCAGTTACCTTTTATAACCAGCCACTGTGTGATGATGCCAATGCAGGCGAAGACCAAGCGAAGTGTGAAGATGCCGATGGCATCACTACCTTTGACCTGGCAGGTCTGCCGGACGGGATGCAGTCTTATGAATGGAGCAACCCGGCGGGTTACAGTGAAGTTACAATTAACAACCCCAACTGGCAGACGACAACGGTAGACATCAGTGCCCCTGGAGTTTATACCATTCGGCTGACGACAACAAAAAGTAACGGTTGTGTGAAAACAGATGATGTGGTTTTAACCGTTAACGAAAAGCCGACGTGCAGCATCGAGTGCACGCCGGGCGACTGCGAGGGATGTGGTGAGGTCACGCTGGAAGAGACCGGCGGCGATGCGCAGTCGTGGTTATGGTCGACGGGTGAGACGACGCAGTCGATCACGGTAGATACGAGCGGGACGTACTCGGTAACGATAACAGATAGCAACGGGTGCACGTCGGAGTGTGAGAAGGCGGTCACGGTAAACTCAGAGCCTGACTGTGAGATAACAGCCCCCGATGCCGTCTGTGCCGAATTAACCGGTAATATAACCTCAGTAGCAAACGCTGGTGATGGTGCCACGTACGAATGGACTATAACTAACGGAACCATTACTGATGGTGACGGGACTAACCAGATTACCTGGTCGGCTGGTACTGCAGGCACGGTAACTATCGGCGTTACTGTCACCAATGCTGATGGGTGCTCCTGTACTGCCGATGCGGTGAGCGTCACCGTCAACCCGCTGCCGGAAGTAGAGGCGGGACCGGATGATACCTTCTGTGACGACGATGATTCGATTACCCTAGTCGGGACTCCGGAGGGCGGCACTTGGAGTGGCCCCGGGGTTACCGGTGATACCTTCGACCCCGAGGATGCCGGGATTGGCACTCATGTAATCACCTATTCTTACACCGATAATGATGGCTGTCCCAATAGCGATACCCGGGTGTTTACGGTTGAGGACTGCGGTGGCCCACCCACAGTAATTACCGGTGGTATTCCATGTGAAGACTGCACGATGGAAATCGATATGCTCGGAGAGATAGCGGAGATAGAGATTGGTTGTTGCAGTAATCAGACACTACGCAGCTATAGCCCCTCCGATCCTGACGACGTGCATTTCCTGTTGATCGATAGCGCGACAGGTATACTTTGTGGCACGACATCGAATTGCGGTTGTTACCCCCGGATTATCGTGATGAGAGTAGCAGAGGATCCGGCGGATGAACCGGAGAACGGGGTTTTTGTTGGCCCGGTTTATGATTTCACAGGCTATGAGGATAGGGATTGGGAGGATCCCGACGCTCAGGCGTGTGAAACAGTAACCTTTGGGAAAGCAGTTTCTGCATTGATAGGATATGATCCGGATGATCTACCGGATAACACTGTCAATGTAGGGATATATGTTTATGATCCCGAAGTAGGGGAATGGGTATTAACACAACCAGTGCCGGGTATGGTTGCCGGAGTTGGCCAAGCTAAAGGTTTAGTAAACCACTTTTCCCAGCTAGCCGTAATAGCTGAAGTAGCTGAAGAGCCAAGCCCAACGGAATCGGAAGGAGCAGTTTCAGAGCTGCCAAACGAGCCTGAAGAGCTAGCCCCGGCGCACTTCGTGCTGGATACGTTATCGATTGAGCCGAGCCAGAAGATTATCGGTCTGGGTGATATTGCCCTGATAATCCGGCAGGGAGAGAAGGTTACCATCAGTGCCAATCTGGCCAATGACGGCGGGCAGAGTGGCGATTACACGGCAATTGTCAAGCTTAACGGCGAGACGATATACACCAACAAAATAAGCCTGTCGCCGGGTCAGGGCCAAGAGGTGACCATCTTCGTCACCGATAGTGAGCCGGGACAGTATACGGTACAGATTGGCAACCTGGTTGGCGAGTTCACCGTCGTCTCCTGGACGAACTGGTGGCTGATTGGCGGTATCATCGGTGCCCTGGTGCTGCTGGGGATACTGCTCTGGTATTTTGGTTACTACCGCAAGCGCCGACAGGCATAAGCCAGCGGATAATCTCTGAGTAAGAAACAGAAGTCGGAGGTTTCATCATGAGCCTCCGGCTTCTCTCTTTCTGGAGACCACCACCAAGTAGACTGGCTCAGGATAATATTTAGCTGCCGATGGCTTTCAGGAATGATGTAGATTTATGTCAAGTACCCTGCTAGTATCATGAGGTCTGAAGTTAAAGGATCTCTTCCGGGTTTGTGAAATCATAAACCCGGCATTTTGCATCCCCCTCGAGCAGCGGCTCCATCAGTTCCGAAATAATGATTCTCTGTTCGGCTGTCTCCCAGGCTTTCCAGTAGGCGGCATTCATCCAGGTACTTAATACTGTGATGTCACAGCCGTCATCGGCACTAATGAGAGATTCTCCAGTCACATAGCCGGGTTGATGCATTGCGGCAGATCTGAGGTCGCCAATTAATTTCATTAGTTGAGGTCGCATCGATTCGTCTTTCAAATGCCGTTCGATGATTACCTTATTCATTGACCTAACCCTCCTTCCAGCTTGATACGTGAACTGAATCACGGCCGCTTAAGGGTTAGCATCCTATCAGAGAAATATCGTAAAGTCAATAGCCCCTTCATTATTTTTCTGACCCATGAGACTCCGTAGAAATCTGTGGGCGGAAAAAAGAGATTAACGCCTGAGATTGAGGGATAAGCATTTGAGGGAGAGAAATGAGCCGCGGAGGACTCGAACCTCCAACCGGCTGATTAAGAGTCAGCTGCTCTGCCAGTTGAGCTAGCGGCCCGCTACCCAATGAGTTTAACAAAATAATGCGGTAGCACGCAAGTTGATATCTGTGAAAGCCTTTGGCGGTGGTAATCAGGCCGATTTGGCCAGTATTTCGTCGAGCTGGGTCTGGTTGAAACCGATTATCAGTTCCCCATTGATGATGATAACCGGTACTCCTAGCTGACCTGATTTCTTGATCATCTCCTTGGCTGCTTTCCGGTCCTTGGCGACATTATACTCGGTAAACTCAATATTATTCCGCTGGAAGTAGTCTTTAGCCCGCTTGCAGTAAGGACAGGTCGGGGTGGAGTAGATGACTATGCCCGATTCCTTTTCCGGCTCTTTATCCACATCGTTATCCATATCGTTCATACCGCGTCTCTCGTTTGGTAATATTGTCCTGGTAACCGGGGGTACAACCGGTTGTTACGGGTTAATCTGCTCGCCGATGATCGGGTTCTTGCATACCGGGCAGCTAGCCAGTAGTTCTGACTGGCATTCCGGGCATGAGCCGGGTGATTCGGATTCGTAGCCGCAGTTGGTACAGATGTATTTAATATATTCCATACCTCTCACCTCACTGCTTACTAATGGCATAGTAACCCGCTTTATGTAGGGTGTCAAGGTTTTCACCGGCTTGGGTCGGCGGTTAAAATATTGCCTGCGGCGGGATTGGTGGTATAGTTATCGATGAGGAGGTTGTTATGGACTACCATAGGTGTCCCGGTCATAGTGACCGCATATTACGGGCGGCAATCTACCTTTGTCCCCAGTGTGGTAACGAGGTGGAAATCTTCTCCGACGAGGCCCGGGTGAGATGCCGGCGCTGCGGGCAGCATGTCTACCGGGAGAGGACGCCTTCTTGCATCGAGTGGTGCGCGGCGGCGCGCCAGTGTCTGGGTGAGGAACGGTGGCGCGAGTTAACGGAGGGCAAGCCGCGGCAATAAGCCTCCGGGCTTGGCTTATGAAACCTCGCTATCATACCTGCGTACGATGAGCTTGAGTCCCTCCCGCTTGATGACGATAACCTCGGTATCAATATCGATGTGACAGTCGTCACTCCGGGCCTTCCAGGACTCGCTACCGATGCGTACGGTGCCCATTGGGGTCAGGGGCTCGGTCACCCGGCCGCGCATCCCTTCCATGTTGCTGAAGCCGGGCAGCGGCTTGCGGAGCAGGGCCTTGAGGCCAAGGCGGTATGAAACCACGCTGTAGGTTGCCAACCCGGCCAGGATACCAATCAACCCGCCGAGGGGGATGGTAACCCCCAGCCGGGGTAACCCCCAGATGATAAAGGCGGCCAGCCCGATCTCCTCCAGCGAGGTGGCCAGGATGGTCATAATCAATCGTGATTTCTTGATGTCCTGCATGCTTAACCCTATTATAGCAAAACCGGTCGGTTGCCGATACTCAGACGTCAATGCTATAATTAGCCAGTCTGTTTGGGGTTGTTAGCGAGATGAAACTTAGCCGTCAGGAAGTTTTGCATATTGCCAGCTTGGCCCGTCTCGGTCTGGATGAGGCCGAGGTGGAAATGTTCGGCGAGCAGCTTTCAAAACTGCTGGATAACTTCGAGATACTGCAGCAGGCAGATACCGATAACGTCATGCCCACGGCGCAGTCGATTGCCCTGAATAATGTCATCCGCGACGATGAGGCGGCGGACTCCCTGCCCGCAAGCGATGTTCTGGCCAATGCCCCGCAGCGGGATGGCGACTATTTCCGGATACATCCGGTGCTGGGTGATAGCTAAGGGGTGAGTGAGATAACCAGAGATGAATTACCGACCATTCGGGAAGCCCACCAGCGGCTCAAGTCGCGTGAGGCCTCTTCGGTTGAGTTGACCGAGCTCTATCTGGAGCGTATCCGGTCACTGGAGCCAAAGATTCAGGCCCTGATTACCGTGACCGACGAGCTGGCGATGTCGCAGGCTCGCCGGGCTGATGAACTGATTGCCGCCGGTGAGGCCGGAGTGCTGACCGGCATCCCGATGATTATCAAGGACAATATGTGTACCCGAGGGGTAGCGACGACCTGCGCCTCAAAGGTGCTTGGCGGCTTCGTGCCCCCCTACGATGCTACTGTGGTCTCCAAATTGAGTGAGTACCATCCGGTCGTCTTGGGGAAGGCCAACATGGATGAGTTCGCCATGGGCTCCTCGACCGAGAACTCGGCCTTCTATCCCACCCGTAACCCGTGGGACACCACGTGCGTGCCGGGTGGTTCCAGTGGCGGTTCGGCGGCCGCGGTGGCGGCGGGGGAAGCGGTTTATGCACTTGGTTCGGATACCGGGGGCAGTATCCGCCAGCCGGCGGGGTTCTGCGGAGTGACCGGACTCAAGCCGACCTACGGTCGGGTTAGCCGCTACGGGCTGGTGGCCTTTGCCAGCTCGCTGGACCAGATTGGGCCGCTGACCCGTGACGTGGCCGACTGCGCCCTGGTGATGAATGCCATCTCCGGCTATGATCCCCGCGACTCTACCTCGGTGCCGCAGCCGGTGCCTGATTATACCGCCGGGCTCTCCGCTGAGCTTAACGGTATCCGTCTCGGGGTGCCCCGGGAGTATTTCGTTGCCGGGATGCAGGACGAGGTTGACCGCAGTGTGCGCAACGCCATCGGAGTGCTGGCCGGACTGGGGGCTACGGTGGACTGGGATGTTTCGCTGGCCAATACCCCCTACGCTCTGGCCGCTTATTACATCATTGCCCCTTCGGAGGCCTCGGCCAACCTGGCCCGCTATGACGGCGTCAAGTATGGTTACGCCTACCCCGATGCCGATAATATGTGGGAGGCGATGTCGCGTACCCGGCAGTATGGCTTCGGTGCCGAGGTAAAACGACGCATCATGCTGGGCACCTACGCCCTCTCTGCCGGTTATTATGATGCCTGGTATGTTAAAGCGCAGAAGGTGCGCACCCTGATACGCCAGGAGTTCGATGAAGCCTTCACCCGTTACGATGCCCTGGTGACCCCTACCTCCCCCAGCGTGGCCTTCAAGATTGGCGAGAAAGTGGGCGACCCCCTCCAGATGTATCTGAGCGACGTCTGCACCCTGCCGATTAATATCGCCGGCCTGCCCGCGATTTCCATCCCGGCTGGATTTGCCGATGGCCTGCCGGTGGGGATGCAGATTATCGGTAAGCCCTTCGCCGAAGAGACTATTCTCAAGGTGGCGCATGCTTTCCAACAAGTTACCGACTGGCACCGGCGGCAGCCGGGAATAGCGGCTTAGCGGCTAGCTAGTCACGAAGGTCGGGAGGTTTCACCCTGGCCGATAAAAAACAGAACCATACCCATTATCCCGTTTATGGGTTATAATATAGCAATTCAGGATGAGGAGTGTTATTCACTTCGGAAGAGGTGTCAAATGGCGGCCAATCCAATGATGAATTTGACCGGTTACATTATGGGCGAGGCCCTCAGGGAAGGGGTAAAGTGGGCGCCGTCGCTGATGGGGCTGGTACGTTTTGGCGGGCTGAAGATGGAATACTTCCCTTTTCTCCTGCTGTGCATCGACGGCTACATTAAGGGAGCCAGTATCGGCTATACTTATCGTGATAAGTATGAGCTGCTGGTGGGGTTGCTGGTGTCGCCGAATAAGGTGACGCGTCATGCCGAGCAATTGCATGACCTGGCCCGCAAACGGGTCGAGAATTATGATGGCGAGATAACATCAATCATCGATTTTATCTTCGATACCGAACTGGCAAGTGACAAGAACACCTTTGATGATCTGATTAAAAAGGCCAAGAAGAAGGTGAAAATCGAGCAGGCCGGGCCGCGTCTCAGGCAGCTATTCGAGGAGGGCATTGCCTTCGGGGTGACTTATCCAGCGAAGGTTAAGGAGCTATTCCGGGTCGAGCGCCGCACCTCATCCTACGATTGGGAGCAAGCGCGCCTCGAGGGGCTTAACCCCAATCTCCAGAACCAGGAGATTGACCTCGACTTCCTCATGAAGTGGGCGCGGCATAATGTGGGCATGTACTGTCGGCAGTACCGCCCGGACGTAATGGCTGCCCTGGAAGGCTAGGCGACGCGGGCGATTTGCTTTTTAAAGCGGGATGACGGAGAATGACCGTTAAGGGTGGCGGCAATGAGAGTGGTGTGTTATTCAGGGCAGACCTATGCCGAGCGGCCGGTGCGCTTCGACTGGCACGGGCGGTGGCGTGAGGTAACTGAGATAATGCAGGCCTGGCAGGAACCGGGTAAAAGGTGTTTTCGGGTCCTCACCGGCGATGGTGAACTATTCAATCTTTGCTATAAGGAGGCTCAGGACAAATGGTGTCTAATTTAACGAGCCAGGAACTGACCCGGATGGCGGAGATACTGCGGATACTGGAGAATGATTCCCGAATTACGACGGCGCAGATTGCCGATATGACGGGGAATTCGACGGACGAAGTGACTCGGCTGATTAAAGAAGCGGAGAGGCTAAGGATTATCCTGAAATACAAGGCCGTCATTAACTGGGACAAGATTGACGGGGAGCAGGTGCTGGCGATTATCAGCGTTAAGGTGACGCCGCAGAAGGAAGTCGGCTTCGACTCAATCGCGGCACGCATCTATCGTTTCCCCCAGGCCCGGTCGGTTTATCTGGCCTCCGGCGAATATGACTTGGCGGTTACCGTCATTGGAGAGAGCGAGCGTGAGGTGGCCGATTTCGTCTCGCAGAAGCTGGCGACCATAGAGGGCGTGCACGGTACGGCCACCCATTTCATTCTAAAGCGTTACAAGGAGTATGGGGAGATATTGGACGAGGTAACTGAGGTCAAGCGGCAGCAGGTAATCCTTTAGTAATTACCGACACAGGAGAAGCTGATGACAGTTGAGCCCCGGAATCAATTGAAAAGCAAGCGACAACTGATATCACAGCCGGCGTCGGTAATCTCGCCGTCGGGTATCCGCAAGTTCTTTGAACTGGTGGCCTCCACCGACGATGTTATCTCGCTGGGGGTGGGTGAGCCGGATTTTGTAACTCCCTGGTCGGCCTGCGAATCGGCGATTCGGTCCCTGGAGAAGGGCTATACCATGTACACCTCAAACCTGGGGATGCCGGAATTGCGCCAGAAGCTGGCCCAGAAGCTGCGGGAACGCTACAACCTAGAGTATGACCCCAACAGTGAGATTATGATTACGGTTGGGGTCAGTGAGGCGCTGGACCTGGCGGTCAGGGCTACTACTGATATCGGTGACGAGGTCATCATCGCCGACCCGAGTTACGTTGCCTACGATGCCTGTGTTACCCTGGCCCACGGGGTGCCGGTGGCAGTGCCGACCGCGGCGGAGAGTAACTTCGAGCTTAACCCGGACGATGTCGAATCACGGATTACCGAGCGCACCAAATCCCTCATCATCGGTTATCCCGCCAATCCCACCGGGACGGTCCCCTCGCGGGAGCAATTAGCCAAGCTCGCCGAGGTGGCCCGGCGTCACCGTTTGCTGGTAATTTCGGATGAGATATACGCCCGTTTAGTCTACGGGGTGCCGCATACCTGTTTTGCCTCCCTGCCGGGAATCAAGGACAGCACCATTCTGCTCGGCGGCTTTTCTAAATCCTACGCCATGACCGGCTGGCGCGTCGGCTACGCGGCAGCTAACCGGGAGATTATCGCCGCCATGATTAAAATTCACCAGTATACCGTCATGAGCGCCCCGACGATGGGGCAGGTGGCGGCGATTGAGTCCCTTCGTTCCGGGGAAGAGAGCCTGGCCAGCATGATTGAGGAGTACAACCACCGGCGCCGGGTAATCGTCAAGGGGCTGAATGAAATCGGAATGGCCTGTGTCGAGCCGCGCGGTGCCTTCTATGCCTTCCCCTCGATAAAAGCCACCGGCCTCGACTCCAATGAGTTCGCTGAGAGACTGCTGTTTGAAGAGAAGGTGGCGGTGGTGCCGGGGGTGGCTTTCGGGAGTTGTGGCGAGGGGCACGTGCGCTGCTGTTATGCTACCTCGCTGGGTGAGATTGAAGAGGCACTTATCCGGATGAGGCGCTTCATGGCCCGGCACCGTCAAGCTTGAACCCTGCCCTTGGCTAAATCATCTGTCCGATCTCAGATCAGCCCCATGTTCTCTTTGACCTCACGCATCGTCTCGCGGGCGATGGTGCGGGCACGGGCGGCCCCGTCGGCGAGGACCTCCTTGATGTACTGGGGTTTTTTCTCCAGTTCGGCGCGCCGCTCCCGGAATGGGCTCAGGGTCTCGTTAATCTCCTCAGCCAGCTTGAGCTTGCAATCGACGCAGCCGATGGCGGCGCTCTTACACTCCTGAGCCAGTTCTTCCTGGCGGAAGGGGTCGAAGTAGCCGTGCAGCCGGTAAACATTGCAGATATTAGGATGGCCGGGGTCTTTGCGGTAGCGCCGCTCGGGGTCGGTGACCGCTTCCTTGACCCGGGTGACGGTCTCCTCGGCGGAGAGGGCCAGCTCAATGTCATTGCCCAGTTGCTTGCTCATCTTGTCCTTGCCGTCGAGCCCGATTACCAGCGGGAAATTGGTTAGTTTGCCCTCCGGCTCGGGGAAGGTCGGGGCGAAGAGGTGATTGAAACGGCGTACGATCTCGCGGGCCAGCTCCAGGTGCGGCAGCTGGTCTTCACCCACCGGCACCACCTCCGCCTTGTAGAGCACGATGTCCGAGGTCATTAGCACCGGATAGCCGACGAGACCGTAGTTCACGTTCTGCGGCTGCATCTTGACCTTGTCCTTGAAGGTAGGTACCCGGAGCAGCCAGCTCAGGGGGGTGACCATGCTGAGCAGGGTGTGCAGCTCGGTTACCTCTGGGACGTGAGACTGTACGAAGAGGATGCTCTTCCGCGGGTCGAGACCAACCGCCAGCCAGTCGAGCACCATATCGTAGATATTCTTCTGCAGGCTGCTGGTGTCCTCCAGGGTGGTCAGGGCGTGGATATCGACCACACAGTAGACACAGTCATAGTCGCTCTGCAGGTTTACCCAGTTCTGCAAGGCACCCAGGTAGTTCCCCAGGTGCTGGCGTCCGGTGGGACGGGCTCCCGAAAAAATACGACGTCTCATTTCGCTGTCCTTCCCTTCAAGATTATGCTCATCATTACTAGGATGGGTTACATCTGCTCCGGGGCATTCATGCCCATCAGCTTGAGGGTCTTTGCCAGTACCAGCTTGGCGGCGGCGGCCAGCTTCAGCCGGGCGGCACTGAGCGGAGCGTCGTCGCTGACGACGCGGCACTGTGTGTAGAAGCTGTGGAACGAGGTCGCCAGGTCTTGGGCGTAATAGGTCAGGTGGTGCGGCTCCAGCATGACGGTAATCATCTCGATTATCTCTGGCAGGAGCAGCATCTTGCGTACCAGGTCAAGCTCCGGCTCGGTTGTCAGTTGACTGACATCGCCGCACGCCGGGTCGATTCCCTTCTCCTCGGCCAGGCGGAGGATGGAGGCGATGCGGGCGTGGGCGTACTGGACGTAGTAGACGGGGTTATCCGCCGACTGCTTCTTTGCCAGCTCCAGGTCGAAGTCCATCTGGCTGTCGGCGGAGCGGCAGAGGAAGAAGAAGCGGCAAGCGTCGGCCCCCACCTCGTCCACCACCTCGCGCAGGGTGATGATATCGCCGCTGCGCTTGGAGACCCGGACTACTTCCTCACCACGGCGCAGGGTGACCATCTGGGAGATGATTATCCGGAGGCGGTCGGGGTTGATGCCAAAGGCACCGATAACGGCCTTCATCCGGGAGACATGACCCTGATGGTCGGCCCCCCAGATATTGATGACCTCGTCGAAGCCACGCTCGATGAACTTGTTATAGTGATAGGCGATGTCGGTGGCGAAGTAGGTCGGCGAGCCATCGCCCCGGATGACGACGTTGTCCTTGTCCTCGCCGAGGGCGGTGGAAATGAACCAGGTGGCCCCCTCCCGCCTCCCGATATAGCCCCCGTCGCGTAGCTGCGACATGGCGGTCTCGTACTGGCCGCCGTCGTAAAGGCTCTGCTCGCTGAACCAGACGTCGAAATTAACATCCAGCGCGTCGAGGTCGGCCTTAATCTGGGCCAGCATGCGCTGGAGGCCGGCCTCCCGCAGCGCGGCGGTAGCCTCGTCTTGGGGGACGTTCAAATACTTGTCGCCTACCTCGGCGATTATCTCGTCAGCCAGTTCTACCATGTAGTGCCCGACGTAGCCGTCGCTGGGCAGCTCGGTATCGCGCCCCAGCTGTTGGCAGTAGCGAGCGTAAAGGGAATTTGTGAAGGTATCGACCTGGTTGCCGGCGTCGTTGATGTAATACTCCTGCTCGATCTGGTAGCTGGTCGCACTGAGGACGTTGGCCAGCGTGCTGCCCAGGATGGCCCCCCGCCCGTGCCCCACGTGCAGCGGTCCGGTGGGGTTAACGCTGACGTACTCAATCTGCACCTGGCGGTCCTCGCCCAGGTTATGGTTGCCGTAGTCGTCGCCCGCTTGCAGAATATCGTCTACCTGAGATGCCAGCCACTGGCGGTTGAGGACGAAGTTGATGAAACCCGGTGGCGCGGCTGTCACTTGCTCGATTTCCGGGGTCTGGGGAATAAGTGGGATGATCTCCGCGGCAATATCCAGCGGCTTGCGGCCGGCGGCCCTCGCCAGCTTGAGTGGCAGGCTGGAGGCATAATCACCGTGCTCCGGCTTCTGGGGGCGTTCGATGATGATTGGGGGTAAAACAACCGAAGGCAGCTTGCCTTGCCGCTGGGCTTCGGTGACTGCCTCGATGACTAGTTCCGTTAGCTTGTTTTTGACCGTGCTCATGGTACCTCTTACTGGCAATAGTTACGGCTCGATTATATCATAAAGCCCTCTATCGGGGGTAACGCCGGCCGGGTATTAGCTCCACTCGCCCGCTTCGGTGGCCCAGACGCGCGCCATCTCGGCCGCGACGGCCCGGTGCTCGGGGCGCGAGAGTTGCGGGTCATGCTCGAAGAGACGGCTCGCTTCTTGGCGGGCCAATTCCAGGATGGCGACGTCGGTGAGGCGGGCCATCTTGAGGTCAGGGAGGCCGCTCTGGCGGGTGCCGAAGAACTCCCCCGGACCCCGCAGCTTCAGGTCGGCCTCGGCTAGCTGAAAACCGTCTTGGGTTTTTTCTATTATGTCAAGTCGTTCCTGCCCTATCTGGGATGGGCTTTCGGCGAGGAGCATGCAGTAGCTCTGGTCGCGGCCCCGCCCCACCCGGCCCCGGAACTGGTGCAACTGCGAGAGGCCAAAGCGGTCGGCGCTCTCGACCAGCATCACGGTGGCGTTGGGCACGTCGATACCCACCTCGACGACGGCGGTGGCGACTAGGATATCTAGTTCTCCGGCCCGGAAGCTGCGCATCGTCTTCTCCTTCTCCGTGCTCTTCTGCCGCCCGTGCACTAGCCCCAGCTTGAGGTCTGGAAAAACGTCGCGGGCCAGGTGTTCGTACTCGGCGACGGCGGCCCGGGCCTGAATAGCCTCCGATTCCTCAACCAGCGGGCAGATGATAAATGCCTGATGGCCTTCACGGACTTGCTTTTCGATAAAGGCGTAGGCGCTGGGGCGCTGCTCTGGTTTGAGCCATTTGGTCTTGATGACTTGCCGTCCCGGCGGCAGCTCGCTTATGACCGAGAGGTCGAGGTCGCCGTAGAGGGTAAGGGCCAGGGTGCGGGGGATGGGGGTAGCCGTCATCACCAGTACGTGCGGGTTAAAGCCCTTCTGTCGCAGAGCGAAGCGCTGCGAGACGCCGAAGCGGTGCTGCTCGTCGATGACCGCCAGTCCCAGCCGCCGGAACTCGACCTCTTTCTGGATGAGGGCATGGGTGCCGATGGCGATATCGATACTACCGTCGGCGATGCCCTCGCGGAGCTGCCGCTTGCTTTTGAGGCGGGTATTCCCGATGAGTAGAGCAACCTTAACCGGGCGTGCCAGCAGCCCCGTAAAGGCGGTAATATTATCGTCAATCTCTTCTTTGTTGCCGCTGCCGCCCAATAGCTGGCACAGCGTGGCGAAGTGCTGCTCCGCCAGGACTTCGGTGGGGGACATCAGGGCGCCCTGGAAGCCATTGGCCACCGCTGTCAGCAGGGCCGCAGTAGCGACTACCGTCTTGCCGCTGCCGACGTCGCCCTGAAGCAGGCGGGACATCGGCTGCGATTTCGCAAGGTCGTCTTTCAGCTCTTTAAGCACCCGCTGCTGGGCGGAGGTTAAGCTGAAGGGTAATGAATTTATGAATTTTACGAGTAAATCCGGTTGGGAGGTAAAGGGATTGCCCGGTTGCGAGAGTTGCCAATCGCGTTTCTTGGCTAGTACCCCCAGCTGGAGCAAAAAGAGCTCGTCGAAGGCGAGGCGAATCCGGGCCAGTTTACTGGCGGCGGCATCATCGGGGAAGTGGGCCTGGAGGATGGCCTCCGTCAGCACCGGCAGGTTACGGCGCTTGAGGATATCCGCTGGCAGGAACTCGGTCACCGCTTTGGCCCAGCGATCGATGACCCCTTTCATTATCTTGCGTACCTGGCGCGGGCGCAGTCCCTGGGTCAGGGGGTAGAGGGGCACCAGCCGCCCGGTGTGAATCGAGGCTTCGTCCCCGACCAGCTCCCACTCCGGCGACTGGAAGACGGGTCGGCCCTTGAACATGCTCACCCGCCCGCTGAGGATAACCCGGTTGTTGGTGTTAAGCTGTCGAGCTAGATAGGGATTATTGAACCAGACCACCCGCATGTTGCCAGTCTCATCCCCGACGATGGCCTCGGTGCTGCGCCGCCCGCCGAGGAAGGTCTCCTGGGCCTGCCAAACATTGGCGATGACGGTCTCTTCCTCGCCCTCGGTCAGCTCGGAGATGCGCTTGCGCTGGCTGTAGTCCAGGTGTCGATTGGGGAAGAAATAGAGCAGGTCGCGGATGGTGTGGACGCCCATTTTGTTGAATTTAGCGGCCAGGTTCTGGCTGATGCCGCTGGCGGCGGTAACGGGTAGCTCTAATTCCGAGCCTGTCGTCGGCTTGACGATCGCGCTGGAGGCTGGCGTTGACGAACGTTTTTTTCGTGATTGGGTGTCCTTGGCTGCCGGTGCCTCCAGCTTGTCGAGGGCGGCGATCAGGCCTGCTGCCCATTCTTGGCGTGCCATCGGGCTGAGGGCGGCATAGTCGGTCGCTGCCAGCCCGAGTTTTTCGAATCTTGCCCGGAGCTTACCGTCGGTCAGCGCATTCAGGGTTTTGGCGTGCCAGTTGTGGATGAACCGGTCCAGCCCGCCGAAGACCGCCGCGTTGTCATAGCCTCGCTTGTGCTCTTGCTGTAAAATCTTGCGCAGTGGTGCCGTATCGATTGCCAATACCGTCTCAAGTCCTCTAGCGTTATCTTGCGGGGGTCTGGGGGGTGTGATTGGGGGAGCGCGGCCGGTATCCGGTTACTCGACGGAAGCGATGTAGTTATAGTGGGGCTGACCTCCCCGGATGAGTTCGAGTTGCAGATTCGGGTGCTCCTTGGGGAAGTCAACCATGAACTGCTCTATCTCGGTTCGTTCGGCATCCCCCTGGTAGTAGATGGTAACCATCTCAGCGTTGTCTAAGTCCACCGTTTCCAGTGTCCGGCGCAGGACCTCGATGTTGCTCTTGCCGACGGCGACCAGATCCCCGTCCACGAAGCCGATGGGTTGTTTCTTCTTGATTTCCTTGGCCCCAATATTGGAGGGCCGGGCCGCCCGGGTCACGGCCACCGACCGCACCGCGGCGATGGCCTTTTTCATGGCCTCGATGTTAGCCTCAAAATCCGCCTCGCTGTTGAAGGCCAGCAGCGCCGAGATTCCCTGGGGTACGGTGTGCGTCGAAAGCACCTTGATGGTCTTATCGGTCAGCGAGCGTACCTTGCGCGCCGCAGGGACGACGTTTTTATTATTGGGCAGGATGATAACCTTACTGGCGGCAATTGAGTTCACCGCCTGCAGCAGGTCTTTGGTACTGGGGTTCATGGTGCGTCCGCCGGGGACGACCACAGCCACGCCCAGGCTGTTGAAGACATCGCTCAGTCCCTCGCCGGAGACGACCGCTACTGTGGCGATGTTGGCGGTCGGCAGCTTGTCCTTTTGCATTGCCAGGAAATCCTGGTACTGCTCGTCCATGTTGCGGATGCTGACCTGGTGCAGTGTGCCCAAAGCGGTAGCCAGGCGGACAATGCTGCCCGGGTTCAGGGTGTGGATGTGAACCTTAATTGCGGTATCGTCGCCGACCACAATCAGGGATTCACCCTTCTTTTTGAGCTTGGCCCGGAACTTATCCGGCTCCAGACCCTCGCCCTTGATGATGAACTCGGTGCAGTAGCCGTAGGGGATCTCGTCGGCGGCCAGCATCTGTGAGGTGCGGCCCGTAGCCGGGGTGCTGCCGATGATAATGCCCGGTTGGGCCAGTTTCAACTCGTCGGCTTCACCCTTGAGATAGTGGAGAGCGCCTTCCAATATGGTGTAGAGTCCCTGCCCCCCGGCATCAACGACCCCCGCCTCTTTCAGCACCGCCAGTAGCTGCGGGGTATTGGCCACCGATTCCCGAGCCGTATTGACCGCCGTTTCCATAATCGGGATGATACTGGCGGTGTCGATATCGGCCCGGGCGCTGGCGGCTTCGGCCACCTCCCGGATAACGGTCAGGATGGTCCCCTCGACCGGGTTATCGATGCCGTGGTAGGCTTCGGTGGCGGCTAGTTTCAGGGCATCGGCCAGTGTCCGCCCGGTGCAAATTTCCTGGCCTTCCAGCCCCTTCGCCAGCCCGTGCCAGATCTGCGACAGGATAACACCGCTGTTCCCCCGGGCGCCCATCAGGGCCCCCCGGGCGATCGAGTGGGCAATCGCGGTGATGCTGTGATCCGGGGCGCGGTAGGCCTCTTCGACGGTGGCTCGCATGGTAAGCAGCATATTGGTTCCGGTATCCCCGTCGGGCACCGGGAAGACGTTCAGCGCATCCACCTCGGCGGCGTTCTTCTCCAGCCAGTCGGTGGCTACCATAAACATATCCCTCAGCTCCTGGCCGCTGAGGGTGGTCACTTCTCTCGTCATAAGCCTAACCTTTCGGGAGAAAAGTAAATATCGTTGTTAAGTATGGGATAAGGGCTGCATTTGCCAATCTGCGGCGTCTGTGATAACATGATACTGTTTTTACGCATCGATCCCATATGGTTTATGGTAGAGATTCTACAACAAACTTTGGTAGTAGTAAAGAGGTAGGACAGCAAGCTATGAAATGTGAATTATGCGGCAAGACGCCTCAGTTCGGCCATAACGTCAGCCATTCCAAACGCCGGACCAATCGCCGTTGGACGCCTAATATTCACCCGGTGACGATCACCATTGACGGGCAGGTGAAGAAGATGAAGCTCTGTACTCGCTGCCTGCGCACCCATAACAAGGCCGGCTAAGACTATTCAGTCTCTTCCAGGCTCTTCCGGATCCTCGCGATTCCTTCCTTGACGCTGTGTTCTGTATGAAAGACAGCGGCCCCGGCGACGAGCACATCGGCCCCGGCCTTGACGGCCCGGAGTGCAGTGGTGCTGTTGATACCGCCGTCAACCTCGAGTTCTGCACCCGGATTACGCCGGTCCAGTTCGGCCCGCAACCGGGTTATCTTGTCCAGCATGCCGGTGATGAATACCTGGCCGCCAAACCCGGGGTTGACCGTCATTACTAGCACTAGGTCGAGGTCCGGCAGTATCTCTTCGAGCATATCGGCCGGAGTCGCCGGATTGATGGATACCCCTGCCCGCACCCCAAGGTCCTTGATGCTCTGTACCGTCCGGTGGAGGTGGGTACAGGTTTCGTAGTGCACGGTGATGATATTGGCCCCGGCCTTAACGAAGTCCGGGATTTTGCTGTCGGGGTCTTCAATCATCAGGTGCACGTCCAGCGGCAGCTCGGTGCGGCGGCGTAGTGAGGCCACCACCGGAGCGCCGATAGTGATGTTGGGTACGAAGCGCCCGTCCATGACATCGACGTGGATGTAGTCGGCCCCGGCTTCGGCGGCGGCAGCAACCTGCTCCCCGAGGCGGCTGAAATCAGCCGATAATATGGACGGGGCGATCTTTATCTTCTTCAATCCGGTAACTCCTCCATTGCTTTTTCAGCGGCCCGAAGCGCCTGGGCGACCTGCCCCGGGGCGGTGCCGCCGGGGATGTCGCGGGCGTTGAGTGAACTGGTGACGCTGATCTCATAAACGTCCGCTTCAAAACGGGGGCAGAACTCATGGTACTCACTGAGTTCAAGCTGCTCCGGCGTGCGTCCGGTGCTTATCAGGTGGCTGACCAGCCGAGCGACGATGCCGTGAGCACTGCGAAAGGGTTCGCCCTTCCCTACCAGGTAATCGGCGAGGTCGGTGGCCAGCAGATAGCCCCGGCCTGCCGCCGCCGCCATCATCCTCTCCGGCCTGACGGTAAGCGTTGCCAGCATTCCGCGGAAAACCTCCAGGGTGGCCAGCAGGGTATCCACGGTGTCGAAGAGCCCTTCCTTATCCTCCTGGAGATCGCGGTTGTAGGCCAGCGGCAGCGCCTTCATGGTGGTGAGCATTGCCATCAGGTGGCCGTAGACCCGGCCCGTCTTGCCCCGCGCCAGCTCGGCGACGTCAGGGTTCTTCTTCTGGGGCATGATGCTGGAGCCGGTGGCGAAGGTTTCGTGCAACTCAACGAAGCCGAATTCCTCGGTTGACCAGATAATTATTTCCTCGGCAAGGCGTGAGAGGTGCATCATGGTAATGCTGGCGGCGGCCTCGAATTCCAGTATAAAATCGCGGTCGGCAACAGCGTCCAGGCTGTTGCGGCTGACCTCGCGGAAACCCAGTTCACGGGCAACCGCCTCCCGGTCGAGTTTATAGGCCGCTCCCGCCAGCGCCCCACTCCCCAGCGGCATGACGTCGGCCCGCGCCCCGCAGTCGCTAAAGCGGGCGTGGTCACGGGTGAACATCTCGAAGTAGGCCAGCAGGTGATGGGCCAGCAGTACCGGCTGCGCCGGTTGGAGATGGGTGTAGCCCGGCAGCACCACCTCCCGGTTATCTTTGGCGAGCTTAAGCAGCGTGGCCATCAGGCTTTTCAGTCCGGCCAGGGTGGCGTTGCTGGCATCGCGGGTGAAGAGGCGCATGTCGAGGGCAATCTGGTCATTCCGGGAACGGGCGGTGTGGAGCTTACCCCCCACCTCCCCGACCTTCTCCAGCAGCCCGGCTTCAATGTTCATGTGGATGTCTTCCAGTTCGGTCTTGAAGGGGAAGCGTCCCTCGCTGATCTCCTGCCGGATGGCCTCCAGTCCGCCGATGATGTTTTTGGCTTCGTCGGGGGTGATTATCCCCTGCTTGCCCAGCATCCGGGCATGGGCAATACTGCCGGCGATATCGTGCTCGTAGAGGCGGTGGTCGTAGGGAATCGAGGCGGTGTAGGCGGTCACCGTCTGGTCGGCCGGTTGGTTAAAACGCCCGCGGATGTGACTCATTTTATCTCTTCCTCACCCAAGATTTTTGTAAGTTACGGAAGTATTACAAATCATTGCGTATTTTTGCGAATCATTCCAAATTTATTACAGGCTATTCAGAAGTATAAATCATCCCGAAGTCTTTACGAAGCTATTCGGGCTGTGCCTGGGACTGAATCCGCGACGGTAGTCCCCAGAGGCGGATGAAACCGGGGGCGTCGCCCTGGTCGAACTGGTCGCCTTCGTCATAGGTCGCCAGCCCAAGGTCGTACAGGGAGTAGAACGAACGTCGCCCGACGATACGGCAACCGCCCTTGAGCAGTTTCATGCGGACATCACCGCTGACGAAGTGCTGTGAGGATTCGAGGTAAGCGCTTAGGTCGCGCCACAGTCCGCTGAACCAGAGGCCATCATAGGTCAGCTCGGCGTACTGCTGCGAAACCTTCGCCTGGAAGCTCAACTGGGCCTTGGACATGGTGAGGGCTTCCAGGGCGCGGTGGGCCAGCGTCAGTACTGTTGCCGCCGGGGCTTCGTAGATTTCGCGGGATTTGATGCCTACCAGGCGGCTTTCCAGGTGGTCAATACGGCCCACTCCGTGCTCCCCGGCCAGCTCGTTGAGCCGTCCTACCAGGCTGACACCATCCATCTTTCTGCCGTCGAGGGCCACCGGGATGCCCTGCTCGAAGCTGATCTCGACGTAGGCTGGGTTATCGGGGGCTGCGGCGGGTGATTTGGTCCAGGTAAAGGCATCCTCCGGCGGCTCGACCCAGGGGTCTTCGAGAACACCGCATTCAACGCTCTTGCCCCACAGGTTCTCGTCAATCGAGTAAGGGCTGGCGCTGGTAATCGGCACCGGTATCCCGTTCTGCTCGGCGTAGCTGATGGTCTCCTGACGGGTCATCCCCCACTCGCGGGCGGGGGCGATAATCCTGATGTCGGGGGCCAGACTGTTGATGGCCACCTCGATTCTGACCTGGTCGTTGCCCTTGCCGGTGCAGCCGTGGGCGATGGCCACGGCACCTGCCTCGCGGGCCGCTTCCACCAGCAGCTTGCCGATGAGGGGGCGGGAGAGGGCGGTCGCCAGTGGATACTCGCCTTCGTAGACGGCATCCGCCCGCAGCGCCGGGAAGACATAGTCGCGGACGAACTCGTCCTTGACATCCCGCACGATGGCCTTGATGGCGCCGGTGTTGATGGCCTTCTGCTCGATGGCCGTGAAGTCGCGCTCGTTGCCGACATCGACGGTAAGGGTGATAACATCCAGTCCGTAATTTTCCTTGAGCCACTTGATGGCGACCGAGGTATCCAGTCCGCCGCTGTAAGCCAGTATTACTTTGTCCGACACGTTAAACCTCCCCTAGCGATATAGATTATCATTCCGTTTGCAAAAAGTCGATAACCACCTCGTTAAATTCAGCCGCTTTCTCGATGTGCGGGCAGT
>Ga0272441_10002053_pt1 | contig 41739 bp, 35 predicted proteins | sample SSMProp6N_FD_193582 | JGI IMG/M metagenome (GOLD analysis project Ga0272441, IMG submission 193582) | Marine sediment archaeal communities from Little Sippewissett salt marsh, Falmouth, MA, United States - SSM-Prop-6N | ecosystem: Environmental > Aquatic > Marine > Wetlands > Sediment ...
GCTCTGGCTGGGTTGGAGGATTCCGACCACAGTCATTTTAAGGGGAAAACTCCCCGCCAGGTCAAAGGCCCCGGCAGGGGAAGAAATCACAGACCCCCCCACCTTTACATTGAGCTTTTCGGCGGCCTTCGACCCCAGTACACACTCCCCGAGCAGGGCCATGGACCGGCCCTCGGCAAAATCCAGGCCCCTGAAGGAAAAATAGGCCGTAGTGGTCCCTACGATGGGCTGTTCCCTGACGCGATACTCCAGTTGGAGCGGGATGGGCTGGGCCAGTCCCTGGGCTTCGAGGTCTTTCATTTTGCTAAAGGGAATTCCCTCGAGCTTAGGCGGTTTAAAATATAGGCTGCTCAGGCAGAGTTCTGTAGCGCTACCCCGGGCACCCAGCAGCAGGGGGGTGGAAACAGCCCTGCGAAGCAATTTTTCTGAACCTTGTTCCGCCAGGCGGTCCAACGCCAATGGGATAAAGATTACCAGGCTGATGGCCATCAGGAGAAAGAGGGTTTTGACCCAATGGTACTTCAGGTAGTTCCAGGCCAAAAACAGGACATTTTTCATGGGGAAACAGCTGTTTTAGGCAAAAAGGACCGGATATCCAGGACCTGGTCGAACCGGTTCAGGATTTCATGGTCATGGGTGACCATCAGCAGGGATGCGTTTTGATTTTGGCAGTACGCAAAGAGGATGTCCAGGATCCTGTCCCGATTGGCGGGGTCCAGGTTGGCTGTGGGTTCATCGCACAATAAGAGCGAAGGTGCAGTAATCAGTGCCCTGCAAACGGCCACGCGCTGGCGTTCACCCTGAGAGAGTTCTTTAGGGAAGCGGGCCATTTTATCGGACAGCCCTACTTCCTCCATCAAATCACGGGCGCGTTCCCGCTGTTCTTCCCCCAGTTCCAACACAGGATTCAACCGGTAGGGCAGCAGGATATTTTCAAAGGCATTTAAATACTGTAGCAATTCAAATTGTTGAAAAATAAGGCCCAGGCGGACGATTCTAAAATCCTGCAGATCGCGATCACTGTATTTAGAAAGGGCCACACCGCCCACATCCAGCTCACCCTTTTTGGCCTTGAGGATGCCTGCAAACAAATGGATAAGAGTTGTTTTTCCACAGCCACTGGGACCTACCAATGCAACCCTCTGGCCCGGGGGGATCTCCAGATGGGGTACGGCCAGGCGAAAGTCCCCGGTTTCATAGGAGAATTCCAGGCCTTTGCAGCGAATTACAGGGCGCTGGAGGCGATCACCTCCCGATCCTCCGAGATCAATGTGATTTCCGATATTTTCCATGTGTTATTGACGGATTTAAGGCCTACCGTACCCGTGTATTTGTTTTTGCGGTAATGAATGTGTTTTAAATGCTTTACCTGGGCAGTTACAGTCCAGGTGGCCGGATACCTGAGTTCCTCTGCAACGTTATCCGCATCTATAGCCTCTCCCAGCTCCCCAAGGAGGACCTCCCTGACCGTTACGGTTGAACCTTCTCTCAGCCCCATCGTCAACCGGCGTCGGCTGTCCAAATATACATGGTCCAAAAGATCTTCGTCCAGATTTTGGCTGAGGCGATCAAACAACTCTTCTTCTTCGGAAAGGTTAAAGGCCGTGTAGGTATTGAGTAGTTTTTGCTCCATCAACTCATGAACCACACCAGCGTCCATATTGTCTGCGGAATACCAGGGATTGCGAATATTCAGTTGTATAGTAAGCCAGAACAGGGCAAGGATAATGGCTAAAACTGAAAATACAGGCACTTTTTGTTTTACTTCCAATTCCGAATGGATCTTTCTCTTTCGGGGCCACCACAGCCATGCCGAAATCAGGAGGACTAAAGAAAGCAGGGGGACCGGAAGCAATCCCGACAATAGAGCAGGCTTCATCGCCCCGGCGTAATGGGCGGCGACAATCCCACCCCCTAAAACAAGGGATACGATTAAAAAGAAAACACTCCCCCATTGTAAAAATTTGCCTTTGACAGTCGTAATCCATGGACTTCTCAAAACCAGGCCAAAGAGTAGGGCCAGGACAGTCAGCAGGAGTACAAAAAAGACAGAACGGGCCAGCGGATAGGATAAGCGATCCGCCGTAGCGGATTGCAGATAATTTCCAAGGGCCAGACTACTGGGTAATAAGATGCCATATACCCAGAATTTGGAAGGGTTTCGTTGGAAAAGGATGAAAAGTAACAATACACTTTGGAGGGAGAGAATAACGGCCCGGGAATACGGGATGTCAAAGCCCGAAATTCCAACTGCATAACCGGCAATTAATCCGGAAAAAACGACCCAATAAGGTATTTTTACACTTGAATAAAAGGTCCATACAACCAGAATAAGCACATAGGTAAGGACGAGCACCGGAACGGCGGGAAGCATGGAGGGTACAACCCAGAATAAACTCATTTGCCACAGGAATACCCCCAGGGCCAGCCCGGAGAACAGAAGGGTAAGGGTACGTCTGAAGCCTTCAGGCCCGAGGTCGAGTACGCGTGAAAGTTGCCGCCCGATACTGATGAGGATCCAGGTGCCGAGTAGAAATCCGAGACAGGAGAATCCAACGAGGATACCCGATTCCGCCGAAGTATATCCGCCCGGGGTTCCCTCTTCCATAAATCCTGCACCCGCCAGTAGGCCACAGATTCCAATAAAGGTTTTTGCAACGGTCGGCCCCTGGGTATGTTTTTTGACAAAGGCACCCATGGAAATCACTGCAGCTACACCCAAAGGAAGGGTTGTTGCTGCCCAGGATGGGACCAGGAGCCATTCTTTGTGATCCATGAAAAAACCCAGGGCCAGTCCCCCGCTTAAAGTGATAAGGAGTGGACCGAAATCGTGATTTCTCGAGGTCAGAAAATATAAAAGCACCAACAGTACAAGCCCCCACTGCAATAAAACGAACCGTCCGGCCGGGAAAGTGCCAATTTGAAAATAATCTCGAAATTCCGGGGCCTCGGGAATCGTGTAATAGGCCCGGGCCGGACTCAGCGTACTCTGAAATGTGCGGCCGTCCAGCGTATTGACTTCAAGCATTATATCTACCTGACTCCCGAGGAGGCCGTCTATTCCTATTTGATTCCCCGCCAGGGTGTTTTCACCACAGGCAATTTGCCAGCGCATTTTTTTCTGATAGCTGTCTACCTCAGTAACCGGCTCGGAGTTTGGGCTGCAAAAGTCGGGGAAGACGGCCTGGGCCCTGAGGATTTTTCCCTGAATGACGGGCAGGACAAAAAACACCTCATACACCCCGGGGGCGGTTTCGGTGAGCTGCAGCCTTGCCGGATATACGATATCGGCCTGCAGGCCGGACCCAAAAAACAGAAGCAGGATCAGGAGTCCCCGTCGAAAAAAGTACAGGAAGCAATTATTCATTCAGCAATTGTTTTGCCAGGCCCTGGTAGGTGATGTCATATTGCTGCAGCAGTTCTGTATAGAACTGTTCCCTGGCAGCGTTTTTATCCTCGTATTGCAGTTGCAGCACAATATCATTCCTGACTGCTTCCAGGGGTAAAGGGCGGGGGGCGGCCATAGAATCGAGGTAGATCAAATGCCATCCAAAAACAGAGGGTACGGGCCCGTTCCATTGTCCCGGGGTCAGCTCCCGGAGTTTGGACGCAAAATTTTCACCAAATTCCCTGTCGATCAGATCTGCCGGCATTTCCCTCATTTCAGGCGAGAGCATAGAGTTCACCCCCAAAGACCGGGCCGACTCATAATCCAAATCTGTACGGTTCCAATCGTCCTTTAGGGCGGTAAGCCTCCCCGGGTCCTCGTCTTCTTTAAAATACACCTGTTTAAAACTGATGATGGCGGGGCTGATAAACTGGTCTTTTCGAAGATTGTAGTAGGCTTCAAGCGCCTCCTCAGTGATTTCTGGCTGTTCCCCCTGACCTTCAGCCAGCATGTCCATTTGAGTGATCAGCGCCCGCTTGACTACAGCGCTGTTGCGGTCCAGCCCTTCATTGAGTGCTTCCTTATAGAGCACTTCTTCCCTAACGTGATTCTCCATTAGCCCTTTAAGTTCCTCTCGTGTAGGCATTCTGTTCCACGTGCGTTGCCATCCCGCTATGAGCTGGGCCATATCTGTTTCGTCAATTACGATTACCCTGTCTGAATCTGAAGGTCTTTTTGGCCCGAAAATAAGAAGGAGTGCGGCACAAATAAAGATTCCCAGAAGGACTACCTGAATAATGGGGTTTTTCAATCGATCGGTCATTTACGGGAGCTTTTCACGAATGTAGGAATTATTTAAAACAGTATCTGCAGACCCCGAAACACGACCGCCAGTTCTTATAGGTAGAGATTAGGGTTCCATATCCGAAATGAGAAAAGCGCCTTTAACGAGCACCAAATCACTATTGCTCAGGTTTCCCGCCTCGGTAAGGGCGGTCAGTCCCAGAGCCGTAGGTCCGGTTTTTACCATTACTTTTCGAAAACGCAAACCGGCATCTGAGGTTCCTTCCTGTACGAATATAAAATGACCTTCGCCCTGAGAAACGATCGCTTCTTCCGGCAGCGCCAGAAACAGAGGAGATTCTGCTTCCGGATTCTCATCGGCCCCTACCAGGATATCGGCCTGTACGAACATTCCTACAAGTAATGAGGCTTTGTGCTCCTCATTGAGGTGTCCATGGACCTTGACCGTACGGCTGGCATCGATACTACTTCCGACCAGATAGACCGCGCCCTCGTATTGGGTATCGGATACTTCGGGAATTCGAAATCTTATCGGTTGTCCCTCCCGAACTTTCCCGATATCCTGCTCAAAAACACTGAGCTCGAGATGCAGATGGTCCGGATTGATGATCTCCAGCATTTCGGAAGCCCTGGAGACATAGCTACCCGTACTGATATTCACCTGGGTAACCTTTCCGCTGATCGGGGCATAAAGGGCAATTTCAGATCGCAACGCATCGGGTTCCAGTTCATCGGGGCGGATTCCCAGGAGTGTCAGCTGTTTTTCCAGCCCGCTTTTTCGCGCAGAAGCACTTCTGTAGGCGCTCTGTGCCTGAAGAAAACCTTTTTCTGAAGTGATTTGTTCTTCAAACAAGGTTTGCTGACGTTCAAATTCAGATTTCAGGTACGGGAGGGTTTCCCGCACTTCCATGTACTCTTGTTGTATCGTCAGAAACTCCGGATTTTCCAACACGGCTACCACCTGGCCTTTCCGAACCTCATCCCCCACAAGGAGGGGCGTTCTTTTTACGAATCCACCGTAGACGGCGCTGATGACCACGCGATTTTCGGGAGGGACATCAATCATCCCACTGACCCGGATCACATCCGGAAATCGCATCTCGGAAGGTACATTAACGGCCATATCATTGGCTTCAAACTGCTGTCGGCTCAGGGTAATGATTCCTGTATCTTTTCCATCCTGTGGCTGAGTACCGGCCTCCGGGGCCTGTTCCTTGCAGGAGAGGGCCAGGGCGAATAGCAGCAATGTAATTATGAGGGTATGGGATCTCATGGTCTGGGTTTAATAGGTTAGATAATTAATCTGGAGGACAATATCGTTATAACGCTCCAGTTGCCTTAAATACTCCAGGCTGATTTCATAGCCGTTTTCCAGGCTAAGGATGTATTGGAAAAAGTCGATTTCACCATTTCTGTAGCTGCTTTCCGCAGTGCGAAGAATAGCCATCGAAAGTTGGAGTCCTTCTTCTTCGTAGTATCGCAATGCTTTTTCCTGTTGCAGGTGTTCCTCTTTTAAACGATCCAGTTTCGTCTCCAGGCGCAATTCGTATTCCCGTTGTTGATCACCAAAAGCCTCGGCTTCCAGTCGGGCGGTGCGAATACGGGAAGACTGCCCTGAGAATAAGATAGGGATTTTTAGCCCTATGGTATACCCCCTGAACCAATCCTCTGTCATTCCGTTATCGCCCTGAAGGTATTGAAGCGAAAACCCCGGAAGCAATTGCTGTTGTTCCAGCCGGAATTGTTTATCCAGGGCCAGTTGCTGGTTTTCATATCGGGTGAGTTCGGGCAGGGAGTCGACCACCGGAAATTCCAGCATCATTCGCACGGGTTCAGGTTTGGCCAGCTGTATGGGCTGCCCGGCCAGCACCAGATTTTGAATTTGGTTCTCCAGGATTCCTGCCCGGGTTCGGGATTCCTCCAGCTGAATGCGTATTTCCCTGGCTTTGGATTGAGCCGTTATTTTCTCCAAATAGTTTGTCGCTCCCAGTTCAAATCGGCGGTTGGCGGCTTTTTCAAATGCCTGGTAGAGACTGTCCAGCCGGGAGTAGATATGTGCGGTTTCCAGGGCAACCAGGTACTGGTTGTACGTATTGCTCACTTCGAAAAACAGCTGCTTTTTTCGGATTTTATAGGTGTCTTTTTCGCCTTCAGCCAGATAGTTCTGTACTTGCCGGCGGGCACCATAAACTGTGGGAAATTCAAAATCCTGCCGAATTCCAAGGACATTGAGGGAAAGATCCTCCACCCTGTTCGCCTCATCGCGGTTGTAAAAGAACTCGGTTTTGCCGAAATCAAAAGCAGTACCCCTGCGGGCATTTGCGGCTTCCATTTGTTTTTCAGCCGCTTGCAAAGCCGGGTTATTGATTCGGGCGACTTCGAGCAGTTCTTTCAGGGTCATGGCTTTTTCCTGCCCCTGAACGGGTACAGAAAGCATAAAAAGAACGAGGGCCGCTCCGAGAGCACCTTTTGATGCCGCAGGAAGGGAAGTGTTTGTCTTTACCTTGCTGAATAAGGCGTAAAGTACCGGAAGCACCACCAAAGTCAGGAGGGTTGAGGTGATGAGGCCACCAATGACAACCGTAGCCAGGGGCCGCTGAACCTCGGCACCCGCACTTGTGGACACGGCCATGGGTAAAAATCCCAGGGCTGCTGCAGAGGCTGTGAGGAGAACGGCCCGCATCCGGTCCTGGGCCCCCTGTGTGATAAGTGCTTCCATAGTATCAAAAGCGGTTAGTTTTAATTCTTTAAAGTGCTCGATCAGCACGATCCCATTCAGGACGGCGATTCCAAAAAGGGCTATAAACCCAACCCCGGCCGAGATGCTAAAGGGCATATCCCGGATCCACAATAGCAATACGCCCCCAACAGCGGCCAGGGGAATGGCAGAAAAAATAATCAGGGTATCCCGTACGGATTTAAAGGCTATATAGAGCAGGATAAATATGAGCATAAGGGATATGGGAACAGCTACAAAAAGCCTGGACTTGGCAGACTGCAGGTTTTCAAACTGCCCCCCGTAGGTAATGGTATACCCCGGTGGGAACTGTACCCGGGATTCTACCAGATTCTGTATTTCAGTAACCACAGATTGGAGGTCCCTGTCCCGGACATTGATTCCGACCACAATCCGCCTCCGCGTATCATCTCTTGAAATCTTTGCAGCCCCTTTGTCATAACTGACCTCGGCAACCTCGTTCAGGGGTATTTTACCCCCGCCGGGGATATCGATAAAAAGATTCTGCAGGTTTCCGAGATCCCTGCGCTGACCTTTATTGAGACGCACCACCAGGTCAAAACGTTTTTCACCTTCGAAGACATTACCAACCGTCTGTCCGCCAAAAGCCATAGAGATCAATGCGTTTACTTCTGAGATGTGCAGGCCATACCGGGAAATTTTGGCACGGTCATAGACCACCCGCATCTGAGGCAGGCCTTCTACTTTTTCAACCGTGACATCCGCCGCCCCCGGAACCTCAGCAGCAATCCCCCTGATCTGTTCTCCCAAACCGGCGAGCACATTGAGTTCTTCTCCGAAGACTTTGACGGCGATATCTGCCCGGACTCCGGTAATCAGTTCATTAAAACGCATTTCGATGGGTTGGGTGAACTCTACCTCCATCCCGGGGATGACGCCCAATGCGGTCTTGAATTTATCTGCCAATTCGTCTTTGGAGGAGGCCGAAACCCATTCATTTTTGGGTTTTAGGGTGATGATGACATCGCTTTCCTCCATACTCATCGGGTCTGTTGGCACTTCGGCTGCCCCGATCCGGGTCACTACCTGGTCTACTTCCGGAAAGCCGGCGATCAGTATTTTTTCAATCTGAGTGGTTGTTTCAATGGTTTTGCTCAGGGACGTCCCTGTTTTTAGTACGGGCTGTATGACGAAATCGCCTTCGTCGAGGGTGGGGATAAATTCTCCCCCCATCCGGGAGAACAGAAACCCCGCCATTATCAGGAGTCCTGCGGCAATTCCCAAAACGGCCCTTTTGTGGCCCATGGCCCAGCGAATGACGGGAACGTATAGGGTATTTAGGCGCCTGATCAGTCTGAGGGATATATTTTTTTCCGGGTTCTTAGCGGGTTTAATAAACCATGAAGACATGACGGGTACATAGGTAAAACACAGAATCATGGCCCCGATGAGGGCAAAACTGAAGGTCAGGGCCATGGGGCGAAACATTTTTCCTTCCACCCCGCTCAGGGAAAGGATCGGGATAAACACGATAAGGATGATCAGTTGTCCGAATACTGCTGAATTCATAAGTTTAGACGCCCCTTGGAGGGTGATTTCATCTTTCAGCCTTTGTTTTTCTCCCCCCTCGAGTTTCAGGAGTTCCGAACGCCTGGCATTGATCTGGAAGGCGATAAACTCCACGATAATTACCGCCCCGTCGATAATAATACCAAAATCAATGGCGCCAAGGCTCATCAGATTGGCATCCACCCCGCTCAAATACATCAGGGTAAGGGCAAAAAGGAGGCTTAGAGGGATGACGGAAGCTACGACCATTCCGGAACGGAAATTCCCCAGTAACAGCACCACGACAAAAATCACAATCAGACAGCCAAGGATGAGGTTTTCTGTAATCGTAAAGGTTGTTCGTTGGATTAAATCACTTCGATCCAAAAAGTCATTGATGTAAACACCCTCAGGTAATGATTTTGAAATTTCCGCTACCCGCTGATTCACGGAATTTATGACTTCTTTGGAATCCGCCCCTTTAAGCATCATCACCTGGCCCAGAACTTTTTCACCTTCTCCGTTTGCGGTGATCGCCCCAAAACGCGTCGCACTTCCGTACCCCACTTCACCCACATCACGGACAAAAACAGGAATGCCTTCTATAGTTTTCACGACGGTGTTTTCAATGTCCTCCAGACTCCCGATAAGGCCTTCGCCCCGAATAAAATACGCCTGATTGACCTTTTCAATATACCCCCCTCCGGCTACACTGTTTCCTTTTTCCAATGCTTCGATCAGTTCTCCGGCAGTAATATTCATCGCCCGGAGCTTCTCAGTGTTTATGGCTATTTCGTATTGTTTCAAATAACCGCCCCAGGTGTTTACTTCTACCACTCCGGGAATTCCGGAGAGTTGCCTTTTGACAATCCAGTCCTGGATGGTGCGTAAATCCATGGCGTCGTACCGGTCCTTGAATTCGGGTTCCACATCCAGGGTATACTGGTATATTTCACCCAAACCGGTGCTGATCGGGCCCATTTGGGGCGATCCAAAACCTTCCGGGATTTTCTCTGAGGCCGCCTGGATTTTTTCGGCGATCAACTGTCTGGGGAGATAAGTCCCCATATCATCCTCAAAAACTATGGTAACCACGGACAGGCCGAATTTCGAAACGGATCGGATTTCCCGGACTCCGGGCAGGTTGGCCATTTCGAGTTCTACGGGGTAGGTTATAAACCGCTCCATATCCGGGGTGGAAAGGTTCCGGGAAGTCGTAATGACCTGTACCTGGTTATTTGTAATGTCGGGCACGGCCCCAATGGGTATGTTCCAGAGGGAGAACACTCCACCGGCGACGATGACAAGGGTCAGCAACACTACGGCAAATTTGTTGCGAAGACTAAATTGTATAATAGATGAAAGCATAGCTGCTTAGATGAAAAAACACGCGTTGTGCAGGTGCAGGCGCACCCTTAGGTAAATTTATGATTAGAAAACAAGCGAATTAGGCGTGCCGGGGTGGCTGGAAAACACCAGGGGAGAAAACGCCTGAAGTTTGGAGTAAATAATAATACTGATGCGATTGGGATTCTTTCCGTGGCTGAGGAGTATCCCAGAAGAAATGTTGCCCGATAAACAAGTGTGTATGGCTCAACACCTGATTGGGCAATTGCTGAAAAGGCAGTTTTTCGTGCTCGTGCTTTTCTTCCTGATGGTTTCTTTCGTGATCTTCTTTCTGGCTCCCGTAGTGTTTGTCTAAAAAGGTCAGGAAGGAATCGCCAAACTCATATTGATGGTAAGCGGCGTGTTCCAGCAGCTCGTCCAACTGCACGAGGTCGGAAACCGACAAATGCAGGCTTTGCAGGAGCAGGAGGGAAGAGAGAAGCATGGAAAGCAGTCGCGTCATCGCTTTAAAGATACTATTTCTGCGGATACCATTCAGGGGATTAATACCTTCTGTATCCTAAGAAGCCCTAAAGTTAAAAATTCCCTGAAGTCCGGGATATGATCTTTATCAGATTCTGATGACCCAGGCACACGGGGTTATGTTTCTCCACACCGGATTAATTTGTACATTAAACCTCAAAACCAACACCTATGAGTTCGATCAAACTACATCCGTCCTTTATCCTGCTTGTCTTAGCCTTTCTGGTACTTCCACGAGCCAACGCCCAGAAAGGGTTTTCAAAATCTGCTATCCGAAAACAAAAAGAAGCGGTGTCTGCCGCTGTGGACCAGCGCCATAAACAAACCCAGGTCATGGTAGATAAAGTCTTCAGTTTTGCGGAACTCGGATTCCACGAAGTGGAAACCTCTGAATACCTGACGGGAATTCTGGAAAATGCAGGCTTTGAAATCACCTCCGGGGTATCGGGAATACCCACGGCCTGGTTCGCCCGGTGGACGAATGGAGCAGGCCCGGTGATTGCGCTCGGCAGTGATGTGGATTGTATCCCAAAGGCCTCTCAGTACCCGGGCGTGGCCTTTCACAAGCCTATTGTGGAGGGTGCCCCCGGTCACGGAGAAGGCCATAATTCTGGTGTTCCCCTGAATATAACTGCTGCTCTTGCGGTACAGGAGCTCATGAAAGAAAATAATATTGGCGGCACGCTGGTGATATGGCCGGGAATTGCGGAAGAACTCCTGGGTTCAAAGGCCTGGTTTGTACGGGACGGACTTTTTAAAGGGGTGGATATGTGTATTTTCACCCATGTCAGCAGTAATCTGGCCGTTTCCTGGGGACAGGCTACAGGTACCGGACTCATTTCCGTGGAATACAGTTTTGAGGGTGAGGCGGCCCATTCAGCCGGGGCTCCATGGCGGGGTCGTTCGGCTCTGGATGCGGCTGAACTGATGAATGTCGGTTGGAATTATAAAAGAGAACACCTGCATCCTCTGAAACGGTCGCATTCGATTTTTACGGATGCAGGGGATCAGCCTAATGTGGTGCCATCCAGGGCTTCTATATGGTTTTACCTCCGCGATGTGACCTATGAGGGAATTATGGAGATGTACGAAGACGCAAACCATATTGCGGAAGGGGCGGCACTTATGACGGATACCGAAGTAACCTCACGAGTGGTTGGGGCGGCTTGGCCCCGTCACTTCAACAAAGTGATCGCAGAAACCATGTACGAAAACATAAAGCAGGTGGGGCTTCCACAGTGGTCTGAGGCAGATCAGCAGTTGGCCAAAGCCGTGCAAAAAGCGGTCAATTCCAAAGATCCTAAAGGTCTGGCCACCGAGTTATCCGAATTGAGGAAGCCTGTGGAACGACCTGTAAGCGGGGGCTCGGATGATATTGGGGATGTTTCGTGGACCGTCCCTACGGTGACGCTCCGTTTTCCTTCGAATGTTCCCGGCCTTCAGGGGCATCACTGGTCCAACGCTATAGCCATGGCAACTCCTATAGCCCATAAAGGGGCCACAGCCGGGGCAAAAGTTGTGGCGATGACCGTAATGGATTTTCTTACCCAACCCGATTTACTGGTGCAGGCCAGGGATTATTTCGAGAATGTTCAAAAAAAGGAAACCGAATACCGCCCGATGATTTCTGCGGATGATCCACCTCCTATTGAACTCAACACGGCTATCATGCAGCAGTATCGCCCTCAACTCGAGGGGTTCTATTACGATGAAACTAAATATGACACCTACCTGGAACAGTTGGGTGTAACCTACCCCACTTTAAAAGAGGAATAGTTTTTGGTATACTTTTAACCTATGAGAATAAGATATGCAATACTAGGCCTTGTTTTATGTGCAGTGTCGATAAATGCACAGGATCGTAATACAGAACCTCCCAAACTGGTCGTTGGTTTGATCGTAGACCAAATGCGTTTTGATTTCCTCGAAAGATACCAGGAGCATTTTGGGGAAGGTGGTTTTAAACGACTTATGCGGGAGGGGTATAGCTTTGAAAACACACATTATAATTATGTCCCGACAGTCACCGCTGCCGGCCATGCTTCTATATACACAGGGGTAACCCCAAGTATCCACGGGGTTATTGATAATAGTTGGTATGAGCGGGAATCCAATCGCATGGTGAGTAATGTGGGCGACACTGCAGTTCGCATCGTCGGATCTGCAGTGGAACGGACTTATGGCTATTCTCCTGTTCGGTTGGTCACGGGTACCATTACCGATCAGTTGCGACTGGAATCGAACTCTGAGGCAAAGGTTATCAGTGTCGCCCTTAAGGACAGGGGGGCTATACTCCCCGGAGGACATAGTGCCAATGCCGCTTACTGGAACGACTGGGAAAGCAGTCCGGGGCATTTTGTAAGCAGTTCATTTTATATGGAAGAACTGCCCTCCTGGGTAGTGAATTTCAACAAAAAGGAGAGGGCGGAAAAATATCTGGGCAAAACCTGGGAAACCCTTCTGCCTATTGAGAAATACACGGCAAGCGCCCCGGACGACAATCCGTACGAGCGCGTTCTCAGGGGAAAGGAAACCCCCACTTTCCCCTATGACTTAAAAGCCATGCGGGAATTGTACAACGGGGACCCGAGCTACTATCAGGTGCTCTGGGTAACCCCCTTTGGAAATACCCTGACCCGGGAATTTGCCCTCCAAGCCCTGAAGTCTGAAGATTTGGGCGCTGATGCGGTTACCGATATGCTATGTGTGAGTTTTTCCACCCCGGATGTGGCCGGGCATACTTTTGGGCCCCAGTCCGTGGAAGTGCAGGACATTTATCTCAGGTTGGACCGGGAAATCGAAGTTTTACTCAATACCCTGGATAAAAAGGTCGGGGAGGGGAATTACGTGCTTTTCCTGACATCGGATCACGGAGTGCAGCCGGTCGTTTCGTATCAATTGGCGCAAAATGAACCCGCCGGATTGGCCGTTATCCCGAAATTCAATCAGGATTTAAATTTTAAACTGGGGCAGACTTACGGGGCCTTTGAGTGGATAGAATACTTTGGGCTCAATCAGATATACCTGGATCACGATTTAATTGAGGAAAAGGATCTTTCCCTGGCAGAAGTACGTCAGGGTGTGGTTGATTTTATGAAAGAACAACCGGGCGTGCGATTTGCGCTTACACCCGAGGATCTCGTTTCCTCAGAAGATTCGACAGGGTTGGTTGAAATGGTGAAAAACGGGTATTTCCCGGAACGCTCAGGGGATGTTATGCTCGTTTACGAATATGGGGTGATGCCCACTTCAGACTACCGAACCCCTATTTCAAAGGTTCAGGGGGCCGGCCACGGTTCCGGTTATGATTACGACACGCACGTACCACTCCTGTGGTTCGGCAAGGGAATCCCACAGGGGACTTCCGCACGCAAGGTGCATCCTGTGGATATCGCCCCTACATTGGCTAAGATTATGAATTTGCAGGGTTCTGTGGAGATGACCGGTAAACCCTTACCTGAGATTTTAAAATAAGCACCGGAGGCCGCTCCCCAATCCTCCAATGAGAAGGCTACTGGGTTCGCGCCTTATCCATGATTTTACTTTGGAACTTCGATTTGTCTTCCAGGATGTCGAAAAATTCAAGGATATAAGATCGGGCGTCCTGAAAATCTCCCTGACTTTTGAAACTGGAAGCCAGGCCATCCACTACTTCGATAAAATCGGGTTTTTTGCTTATGAACTCCTGGCGTACTTCTTCATAAAGGGCAGGATTTCTCTCGAAGCCCCGATAAAGCCGCTGTCGGACATCTGTAATGGCTAATTCTTCCCCCTGTACCTGGGAAACCACGGCGTAATTGGCATCCACCAGGCCAGACATGTCGAAGTCATAAGGCACGGGAATGGCGTTCATCCCTTCTACAAAAATGAGTTTTTCATTGTGCTGGTAGGCTGAAGAATAATCGGTATTGCCGATCATAAACTGGAAATAGTCGTTTAAGATTGAGGTGCGGTCATCCTGCTGTTGCGGATGGACCTTACGCTTGAGTCGTTTGGCATCATGGCGGTCAGCCACCTCGCTGATATCTTCAATCACAAACCCCTCGAGCTGGTATTCCTTATTTTTTTTTCCTTTTACATCTGAATAATCAATGTTCAACCGCCGGGTTTTAAAGTGGTACGGGCTCACTACTTCATAGAGTTTATACGCCATGTATTCCTTGAGTACATAGTCTTGCCCCTGGTCTGTGTTCCGACATGGGAGAACCACTTTTAACTCCTTGTTTCCCTCGAACTTTGTTTCCTTCCTTTCAGATTTCTTGATCCTCATTTTAACGGGGGTCAGGAAACAGTTTTTCCGTCTCCAGTTCCCGCGGGCCCTGAGGCGGACTTCTAAGGAATCCCATTCCCCATCGGGGTTTTGATAGGCGAGCTGTGTTTTCAGATAGGTGCTGTCATCAGTATCCCGGCGCATTTCCCTGTCCGAATAGCGAAGTACTATAGAGAGTGGAGATTCATCCTGAAACAGCGGTGTGGTTGCTTTTTCCGTTTCGATGGCACTTACTTCCTGCCCAGATGTACCCTGAGCAAATATTAAAAACAGGAATACAATAAGCGATAAGGTTTGATTTTTCACTACCTTGGTTTTTGGATTGTTTTAAATTACTAAAAAGAAGGCTATTAAACTCTATACTTCCATAATAAACGGCAAAACTATGGTCGTTTTGGCCATTTCGGTTCTGGTAACCTACCTGTCCATCCATTTCAACCTTGGCTATAATGTAGATCTTACCCTTCTCAGTATTGCCATTGTCTTTCCACTTGTATTCAATATTCGCGGAGCCTTCCGCAGGCGGGAAAAGGCCTTGCAGCATCTCAGCCAGTTTCGCGCGGCCCTCAAGACCATTTATTTTTATCTTCAAATGAGCGCATCCCTTTCTGCTGAGGATAAGAAGAAGCTGGAAGAAATTCTGGAAACCATCAGCGATGAGGCCGTTCTACATCTGAGAAACGGCACCGATCGTGCCGTGGCAGTGGATACGGCTATGGATGAATTACAACAATTTGTCATTGATTCCAAGGACGACATACCGGGCCGGATCCGAGACCGGATCTTCAGGTATATGAATGATTTGCAAGAGGGGTTTGAAAATGTACACGCGATAAACAGCCACCGAACCCCTATTGCATTAAAGGCGTATTGCCTGGTATTTATCTATGTGTTTCCTTTTATCTACGCACCTACAATAGTTTATAATATCGGGGCCACTGAAAATGCCTGGGTCGTTTATTTCATTGTAGTCGTTACAGAATTTATCCTGATCTCCCTCTACAACATCCAGGATCAGATAGAGTATCCATTCGACGCGGTAGGGGTGGATGACATCAAGCTGGAGAATTTTAAAATAAACCGATAGGTCTGTATTTATACTCCTTTGACCATCCTGTAATCGTCCATGACGAAGCCCCCTCCAATATCTGTAATTTCCCCTCCCTTTTTTGAAAATCCCATTCGGGTATACGCACTAATAGACTGATCGTTATATTTATTCACAGTCAGTGCAATATCAGTACATTCAAGGACGCGCGCTTTTTCTTCCACAAAATGCATGGCCGCTTTTCCGATTCCTTGTCCCCGACGGTAATCCAAAAGGTATATTTTACTTAAAAAAAGTGTTTTGCCCTGCTTCTCAAAAGCGAGATACCCCTCTGTCATACCCCCAGTCTGAATACTGAAGTAGTATATCCCCTGAGCGATTTGCTTTTCAATAGCCGATGCCGATTGAAAGTGCTCCAGCATATAGTCTACCTGAGGCTTGCCGATAATGGGTATGTAGTGTTCTTTCCAGATAATGCCGGCCAGTTCTGCTACCCTGGCAACCTCCCGGGGGCTCGTCACAGCTGTAAAAATAACTTCTGTATTCATCCTTGGAATTCTCATTGTCAGGCGAAATGCCATATAGGCCCAAAGTACAAAACACCGTTGTAAATTGAGAACTTTCCAGTTCGGGACACCGTATAATTTTATTACATTTAATATCAATTCAGAAAACAAATATCAATGAACGGTTTTTCAAAAAAGGTAGTTTTTTTTCTTTGTTGGAGTTTTTTCGGAACTCCTGCCGTCTTCGCTCAGGACCCGGGCAGCTCAACGGCAATCGGAAAGTGGGATTTGGAAGTAGAATACGGGCAGACGTGGTTACCCTCCTGGCTGGAGGTTAAACTATCCGGGAACAAAGCCCTCGTGGGATACTTCGTGGCGGCTGGTGGCAGCGCCCGTCCTATTTCTGAAATACACGATAAAGAGGGCATGATCAGTTTCAGTATTCCGCCCCAGTGGTCCGGAAATCACAATATGCAATTTACAGGGCAGGTCAAAAGGGATACCCTTGAGGGAACATTACTGGATCATATGGGGGTAGCCCGTAAATTCCGGGGTACAAAGGCCCCAACTTTACTGTATCCGGCACCTGAAAAATGGTCCAAGCCTAAATCATTGTTGTCGAAAAACAGCCTCGATGGATGGGTCGCCCAACAAAATCAGAACGAAAATCAGTGGTTCGTTAAAGATGGGGTTTTGACCAGCCCGGCTTCCGGGGTGAACCTTATGACCACAGAATCCTTTAAGGATTTCAAATTGCATATCGAATTTAAGTATCCGGAACATTCCAACTCCGGGGTCTATCTCCGGGGCAGATATGAGGTGCAGGTGGAGGACAGTTACGGTAAAGCACCTTCCTCCATCTACCTGGGTGGGGTATACGGCTTCCTGACCCCAAATGAGAATGTCGCCAAAAAGGCCGGAGAATGGCAGAGCTATGATATCACCCTGGTGGGACGACGTGTGACCGTGGTAGCCAATGGGAAAACAATCATCCACAACCAGATCATCCCCGGGATTACCGGGGGAGCCCTGGATAGTAGGGAAGGGGAGCCCGGGCCTATTCTGCTTCAGGGCGATCACGGTCCGGTGGAATACCGGAATATTACCATCGCTACCCCGGTGGAGTAGGCGCGTTCGCCGGGCCCTTCATGCAAGGCACGGTACTAAGGTTTCGTTTTCGTAAAGGTTTCGCCAAAGGCTTCTATCGTCTCGACCTGGCCTTCCGCCCCCAGGGAAAAGTTAAACACCGGCTTTTGTTGGAAATCGTCCTTTTCAACCGATCGGAAGGTGTCGTAATGCCAGTGTTCCAATCTGTAGCCAAGGAAATCGTTGAATCGGACCTCCAGAGAGGACGCCGTATTCCGGACTTCTGCAGTCCCGAGCATCGGATGGGTATAGACGCCCGAATAGGCTGCCAGCGGCAAGGTAGGCCGGGTGTTTTGAATCCGTTTCTCTACTAGGGCTTTCTCCCTTCCCAGGCTTTCTTTACGAAACCCTTCATACAACTCAAATATTTCTTTATGCCAGGGGCGATCCCCATCGTCGAATACCCAGAGATCCAGGGCTTTGTACATAAACGCATGTCTCAATTCCGCGTGGTCGCGATTGGCCAGAAAATAAATTGCTATGTTTTTTTCGTGAATAACTCCCGCTATAGCTATCAAACCCCCGATGCTACCGGTATGAAAATCCAGTTTCTCACCCCTGTAGTCGTGTTGAAACCAACCCAGCCCATAGGACGTCCAGTTTGGATTTGTGAGGGTCTGAGTGGGGTAGAATGACGCTTTGGGTATAAGCGCCTGGGGTTCAAAAAGATATTTGAAGGTTTCGGGTTTGAGGATGGTTTCTCCCTTATAGACCCCTTTTCCAACCAGCATTTGGAGATAGTGTTCTATATCTGCGGCACAGGTCCAGATCATGCCCGCCGCCCCAATCTGGTCAGAAAGGTTGTGGGGCACTTCTATAAACCCTTCCTCGGCAGAATAAAAATAAGGTGTGACGTAATTGCCGGCCTCAAAAATGTCAGAAGCCCGGGCAACGGATCGTTCCATTTCCAAAGGTTCAAAAAGATGTTTTTTGACAAATTCAGACCAGGGCATCCCGGAGATGGAATGTATAACCTCCCCTGCTGTTGCGTACATGAGGTTGTTGTACTCAAAACCACCCCGAAGCGGATAAGCCTTTGGGACCTGCGCAAATCGTTTGAGAGTCTGAGCAGTAGAAACACTGTCCATGACCCAGAGCATGTCTGCACCTGCGATTCCCAAATTATGAGTTAATAAATCCTGAACCCGGGCTTCTTCCGTAATATACGGATCGGATAACCGGAATTCGGGAAGGTATTCCCTCACCTGATCTGTCCAGTTTAGCTTGCCCTGATCTACCAGAATACCCAGGGCCATGGCAACCATAGCCTTGGTGGTAGAACCCATATTAAAAAGGGTTTCCCTATCTACCGGAGTTTTAGTGTCTACTTCGGCTACCCCATACACTTCGCTAAATACAACTTCGCCGTTTTGTACGACTATGGCGGTCATCCCGGGGATGTGCCAGTCTTCGATCCCCTCCAGGAGCATGGCGTTGAGTTCCCTGGTTTTTTCCTGAGCTATTGAGGAAGACAGGGGGAGCAGGGTGCAAAAAAGAAGTATAAATCGAAATCGAATGGACATGGGGCCGGGTGTTTGGGTTACAACTGAAAATCCTAAGTGTACTTGTATAGGTGCCTGAAAAGAACTTAAGGTACAAAAAAGGACCTTCCAGTGTAAAAATAGTGTGCTTTCAATTTTCTATCTACCCGTAAAAAACTACATTTAGATACCATCAAAATAAACTTTATTCCATGCTTAGAAACTTCTTATATCTGTTTTTGTTTTTCCTTGTTTTTCCCGGTTTGGCACAGGACCTCCAAACCTTTATGGAACCTGCCAAATTTCGCAATATAGGACCCTTCCGTGGAGGACGGTCAACGGGGTCTTCCGGAGTGGTCGGTGATCCGCTTACGTATTATATGGGTACTACAGGTGGCGGTCTTTGGAAAACCACAAACGCCGGTCAGACCTGGGACAATATTTCAGACGCGTATTTTAAAACAGGTTCTGTTGGAACCGTTTCCGTGTCGGAGAGTCACCCGAATGTTGTGTATGTAGGTATGGGGGAACATGCACCCAGAGGGGTGACTACCTCTTACGGGGATGGGGTATATAAATCGACGGATGCAGGTAAGACATGGCAACATATGGGATTGGACAGTACCCGTCATATCTCGAGGATCATTATCCATCCGGATAACCCCGACCTTATCTGGGTGGCGGCCCAGGGAGCCATCCACGGGCCTACAAAGGAGCGGGGTATTTACAAGTCTTCGGATGGCGGAAAGACATGGAAGAACGTTCTTTTTGTCAATGAGCTCACAGGGTGCAGCGATCTTTCGATGGACATGCACAACCCCATGGTCCTTTATGCCGCCATGTGGGATCACATCCGGAAGCCCTGGAAGGTTATCAGCGGAGGCCCGGGCAGCGGGATGTACAAATCCACCGATGGAGGAGAAACCTGGTTCAAAATTCACAAGGGTCTCCCTGAGGAGAAAGGAAAGATGGCTGTGGCTGTATCCCGGGCCAATCCGGATCGGGTGTATGCCCTGGTTGAAAGTGATACGCATAAGGAGAAGGGGGGGCTTTTTGTTTCCTCCGATGCCGGGCAAAGCTGGAGCCGGGTAAGCGGGGATCACCGCTTGATTCAGCGGGCATGGTACTACATCGAGATTGCACCGGACCCGAATGACGAACACACCATTTACGTGCTCAGCGCTTCTCCTTACCGATCAATAGATGGTGGAAAAACATGGGAGGAGATTCGCACCCATCACGGGGATTACCACGATCTGTGGATTAATCCGGAAGACTCTAAAAATATGCTTATATCCGATGACGGAGGAGCTGAAATAACTTTCGATGGAGGGAAAACCTGGTCCCGGCAGGACAATATGCCCACAGCCCAGTTTTATCGGGTGGCAGTGGATAATCAATTTCCCTATAACCTGTATGGGGGGCAGCAGGACAATACCTCGGTTAAAATTTCCAGCATTGGAATGGGGACTTCGGGAATTGGACGGGAGCATTGGGAACCTTCAGCCGGGGGCGAAAGTGCTTTCCTGGGCTTTGACCCGGATAATCCGGAAAAAGTGATGGGGGGCAGCTACCTGGGGACAGTCGATTTATTGAACGTTAAGGCCAAAACGGGGACAAAGGTCATGATAGAGCCCAATCTGTATCTGGGGCTTCCCGCCCGGGAGATGAAATACCTTTTTAACTGGAATGCCCCCATCATCAAATCAGTACATGAACCCAACACCTATTACCACGCCGCCCAATACGTATTGAGAACGCGGGATGAAGGAAATTCCTGGGAAGTGATGTCGCCGGATCTCACGGGGAACCAGGACGACAAACAGGGCAACGGAGGCGGGCCCTATACAAACGAGGCAGTCGGGGCTGAGAACTACGGGACCATCAGTTATATCATTGAATCCCCTCATCAGGCAGGAGTTTTCTATACCGGGAGTGATGATGGCAAGGTCTACCTTACCCGGGACAATGGGGCGAACTGGAAAAATGTTACTCCAAAGGGAATGCCGGAAACCCTGGTGAACGCCATTGAAATATCCCCTCACGATCCGGCCACGGTTTATATCGCCACAACCCGATATAAATTCAACGATTTTACACCTGCTTTGTATAAGAGTTCAAATTACGGTGGGTCCTGGACGAAAATCAGTTCGGGAATCCCCTATGGAGCCTTTACTCGTGTAGTCAGGGAAGATCCCGTGCGAAAGGATCTCCTGATTTGTGGAACCGAGACGGGCCTTTATGTTTCCTATTCAGGAGGCAAGCTTTGGGAGCAGATCAAATCCAATCTCCCGGTAGTCCCCATTACGGATCTTAAACTAAAGCACAATGATATCATTTTGGCAACTCAGGGCCGTTCCTTTTGGATATTCGATGACCTGCCACTACTCAGGCAATACACAGGAACCCCTTCTGAACCGTTGATTTACAAGCCGGAAGATGTTATTTATCCAAACTGGTATAGCAGTATGAACGCCTCAGATCCCAAAGGAACAGATTCCTTTGAAGGCGTGAACCCGGCAAGTGGTATGGTGGTCTATTACGCCCTGCCGGACCAGGTTGATTCTTTAGAAGTCCGTCTGGAGATTCATGATGCTGCAGGCAATTTGGTGCGCAGTTTTACCTCTGTTCCGGATTCTAAATACCGGTCTTACGAGGGCGCTCCGTCAAAGGCACCTGTACTCCCCACCAAAAAAGGGTTAAACCGTTTTGTCTGGGATTTGAGGTACTCCGGCCTGCCCGGGGCTCCTGAAGCCTATATCGAAGGCAGCTTCCGTGGGCGTAGAGCTATGCCGGGCACCTATACCCTGAGTCTGAAACACGGGGAAGTACAAAAGCAAACTCAGGCAATCCTGCTGCCTAATCCGCTGATTCCGACGACGGAGGCTACCTGGCGGGACTATGAGACCACCATGAAGCAGGCCGAGGACAGGTATCGGGAAATGACAGAATTGACCAATACTATGTACGCCCTCCAGGGAAGGCTTCAACAGATGATCTCCCATTTGGAGGACACGCCTCATACAGAGGTTACTGAAGAAGCAAAACGCACCCTGGAAAAGATGCGGGAATGGGACAAGAAAATGGTGCAAAGGTTATCAAAGGCCTACGACGACGTAGAGAATTACGTCAATGGTTTTACGGCTGAGTATCTTACAGCCCTGAATCACGGAGATAGCGGGATTCCAAGGATAAATACAGGGACAAAGTCGAAATTAGAGGCACTTAATGCACAATGGAATGTCTACAAGAAAGAAGCTGAACTTCTGCTCAGCGAGGATGTGGAAGGTTTGAACAGGGAATTTTACGAACTCGGGATCGGAGCCCTGTATCTGAGTAAATAAAAGCCGAAAGTGTGAGGGAGAATTCCGGCTGGCGAAAGCGGAAAAATGTGTTTTGACGAAGAATCAAAGCACTTAGGCTCAAGCATTTTGAGGAGTGATCCGAATACCCTTAATTGGGCCAGAACACTATATGAAAATGAATAATTTCAGGGGTAGATATGGCAGCTGCTGGGCATTGGCTTTAGTGCTTATCAGTGCTTGCAGTCCTCTTCAATCGGATACGGAATCCTATGGCGAGGCCTGGGAGGAAGTCGTGGAATCCGGCAGGTGGGAAACTTCGCTTAACGAGAGTCCAAACCCGCCGTCCGAAAATGCTACGTACTTCGCCTTACCCGAATTCAGCCCTACTACAGATACCGAGGCTTCCGAAGACTTTCTTCAGCACTATCCGGTTCTTGTGAGCCGGGCCTATTTTCGCCTGATTTCTGAGGCGATGGAGGCGGATCAGCATGTGGCGCGCAGCTATCAGGAACTCTACCGGGAGTCACGAATGCCGGAGTATCAGAGCAACGCCCGGAAACAGCGGGAGTTTGAGACTGCTGAAAGGAGGTATCTCGCACACCGGGAGATGCTCAACGGCTTAAGGTCCTGGAACGCCTTTAACCGTTACGGCTCGGACGATTTGGATTTCTTTTTACAGGAAGAGTTCGAGGTAGCCTATGCGAAGTACCAAAGAGGAGTAAAGGAAGATGCCCTGGTGGAATACCTGATGCGCCGCCTGGCAGATTTATACCACCAGAAATACGGAGGCCTTACATCTCAGGAGCTTTTGGACGGATAAGTTGCCTTCCCGAAGAACTCCTAGTTTTGAATAAAGGAAATCCCCAGGGTTATAATATCTGATGAAAAAGGAATGTTACGCGAGTAGTGGTAATATTTGAGGTCTACACTTTTCAGACCAAATCCCAGGACATTCAGGCGCGTAAAAATATCTACATACCCCAGGCCCAGACCCCATTGATTTGCCGAGTATGCAGAGAGGTCGAAATCAGAGGTGTAATACTCTGATTCAGACAAATGCAGGTTATAAGGCCTGAAATAGTCGGCTGCGGATTGCCAGTAATACCTGTAAGAGGGATAGACTGTAAAGGATGGACTCACTTTAATCGGAGCCTCCAGGCTCGCCGTGTGTGAACGGATATCCCAATCATCTCTGTAATATCTGTAAAAACTCCTCAAGGTAATATATTCGTTCACGTAGTAGTGTAACCGGCCTCCGAGGGCTGTTTTAATACGGGTATCCGGCAGGTGCTCCACGTCATCGGCAAGGTGAAATCCATCCAGAAAGGAGTCTTCAATATCCTGAAAGTAGACCCTTTGGAATGGGGTTGACAGCAATCCATTCTGATATACAACGTCCAGGGCCAGGCTTGCCTGTAGCTTTTTCCCGAGGATTTGGGAAAACCCCATCCCGAGAGAGTAGGAGTTCCTGTTCACGTCTGAGAAAGGCTCGAATATCGGGTTGTAATCCGTGTTTCCGGTTAGGGGATAAAGGTTGAACAACGGACTGTTTAAACCTCTGCCGCCCGGGGAAAAGGGCCTTAATTCGATGGGATAAATGGCATTCCAGCGATCGAAAAAAACATTTCCCTTTAAGGTAAATTCAGTATTCTTTTCATTGAATAACCAACTGTGGCCCCCACCAATGCCAACGGAGAAGTAGTCGTATTCCACTGCTACAGAAAGGCTTGTGCTCCAGATTCGGTTCCGGTCATCGGAAGAGTGTGCATAGGTAATCACGGCGTTGGACCAGAGATCAGATGCAGAGGCCCCCGAACTGGCCTGAAACGGATCTGCGTTTCCGTCAAAAGGGTCGATATTGCTGGAGGAGGCCGAGGTGTATGCGGAGATCCCGGCGTCAACCGTAAGCACATCGTCTTCATTCAGGGGCACGGAAACCACGATGGTTCCTGTACCATCAGTGAGTGCTTCCGTTCCGATTCCACCCGTCACGGCTGCGTTCACCCCGTCCTGCTGGTAATAACTGCTCAGAAAACTGATTTCAGTACTTTCCAGGACGCGTTTTTTATAGGTATTGGCCCCGGATTCTTCCTGCCCAAACCCAAATACGGAGGCCAGGAGCAGGAACCCAATAAGAACAGATTGCTTCATATTCGTTTTAATTGCAGCCACATCCACCTCCGGTTTTTCCTCCATTCGCCCCTGAGGCCGCTTCCCGATAGGAATGGGCGGTAAGAAGGTTACGGTCACATTTCTTGTCTGAAAGGATCATATCAGGGTCGTTCAGGTAGACCTTTTCATATTCCCTGACCGCCATGCACCCGGTAAACAATACAAGGAGGATCAGCATAAGGAGGAAATTGATTTTTCTCATTCTAACTTTTTTAAGTCAATGCGTTCAGAGGTAAATAACTTTCCGGATTCATCTACAATAATACATTCTACGCCTTCCAGTTGGTCAATGCGGTCAAGACCCGGTTCTATTCCCATAACAAAAACTGCGGTAGAAAGTGCGTCGGCCAATTCCGCCCTGGGCGCAAAAACAGTTACACTAATGATGCCCGTCGCCGGATAACCGGTTCTGGGATCCATAATATGGGAATAGCGCTTACCGCTAAACCGGACGTATTTCTCATAATCCCCGGAGGTGACTACAGCACCTTCCCCCATGGGTAATAATCCGAAGGATTTGGTCTTGTCCATCGGATTGGTAATCGCTACCTGCCAGGGTTTACCTCCGGGCTGGGTACCCCAGGAAGACATATCCCCGGAGGCGTTGATAATACCGGCGACAACCCCCTGTTTCAGTAGCAGATCTTTTGCCTTATCGGCAGCATACCCCTTGCCGATCGCCCCAAAACCAATCTTCATGCCTTTTTCCTGGAGGAAAACGGTTTGTGACACTTTGTCCAGTTGAATCTTCTGATATCCAACTCGCGCTACAGAAGCTTTGATCTCCTCGGCCGATGGCAGTTCTTTCATACTGCCATCGAACTTCCATAGGCGATCCATGGAAGCATAGCTGATATCAAAGGCACCATCGGTGAGTTTGGATAATTCTATGCAGCGGCTGATGAGTTCAAAGAGTTCCCCCGATACCTGTACGGGCTGTATGCCAGCCTGCCGGTTTACTTCAGAGGTTTCAGATGCCGGGTCCCAGGAAGACATCATTTTTTCGATACGGCTGATTTCAGCCACCGCCTGATCTATCCGGTAATCCGCCTGTGCCTGGCTTTCGGCAACCACTGTGATTTCAAAACGACTGCCCATTAATTTGAGCACCCTTTTCCAGGTTTGCTGTGCGTGTAAGCTGAATCCCGTCAGCAAAAGGACGAGAAGTATCCGTTTCAAAGCTGTTTTGTATAGGATTCGATAAGGTTGATATAGCCCTCAGGTCCGATTTTTTGATAACTGGTTTCCCCGAGTACGCGACCTTCCTTGTCCAGGACTACGACAAAAGGAAAGATGCCGTTCTTATTGTAGCGCTCAGCCAATGCAGCATTCGCTTCCGCCTGCTTCGGGTCAAGAACATTCTTGGACCGCCTGGGGAAATCTGCCTGGAGCATCACCCATCGGGAAGAGGCGTATTGCTGGAATTCCTGTGTACTCCATACCTCCCGGTCCAGTTTAATACAGGGGGCACACCAGTCCGACCCCTGAAATACAAGAAGGATAGCTTTGTTTTCAGCTTTTGCGATGCTTTGAGCTTCTTTATAATCGGTATGCCAGAATTGACCTATTGAGGGCGCACTCACAAACACGAATAGCAAGAATAGATACAGTCGGTTCATAATTATGCAAACGGAACAGGAAGTCTTTATAGTATTCAAGAAACACCTTATTTTAAATTTTTTTGTCAAACAAACTTGACATTTAAAAATTTAAATTATATTTGTCAAACAAACTTTACAAAAAGACAAAATAAGTTTACAATGAAATCCATAGTTATGAACGCAAAAACAGCAAAAAGAAAAAATTTGAGCCGGCTGGCCATATGGACTATGGCCTGGACACTTTCAACGGCCCTGGCCACTTTTGGAAGTCTTTTTCTATGGGAGGGAAATAAGGTGCTCACCGCAATATCTATCGTGCTGAATCTCGGAATTGGGGTTGGTATGGTTCTGGCCAATCGTCAGTTTTTGGAGGATTCCGATGAGCTGGAAAAAAAGGTACAGCTCGAAGCCATGGCATTAACCCTTGGACTTACCCTTATTGTGGGAATCGCTTACAGTATCATGGATTCTACGAATCTGATCCCCTGGGATGCTGAAATAAGCTTTTTGGTAATTTTTATGGGACTCTTTTATATGATCGCCCTGCTTTTTAACAGGAAGAGATACCTGTAACCCCTTTAATCATAGGATATGAAAAACAGACTACGGGTATTGAGGGCTGAAAAGAAATGGACCCAGGAGGATTTGGCTACGGCTATCGGAGTATCCCGCCAAACTATCAATGCTATAGAAAAGGAGAAATTTGATCCGAGTCTCCCAACTGCTTTTCGGATGGCGAACCTTTTTGAGTGCAGTATTGAAGATATTTTCCAGTTTGGGGATATGAAATCCTGATGGTCTGGGGGGAGGTAATGATAATCCTTGATTAAAAAAGGGATCACTTTGAGGGGAATCTGGTATTTTAGTGCTTAAGACAACCTCGTAGGAAATGTTATTTGCATTCACTTCCGGATTATTAGCCGCTATGCTCCATGTGATATCCGGTCCGGATCATCTTGCAGCGGTTACGCCTTTTGCCATAGAAAAGAAAAAAAAGGCCTGGAAAATCGGCCTGATATGGGGGTTGGCCCATCTCGCAGGAATGCTGGTCATCGGGTTGCTGTTCCTGCTGTTTCGGGAGGCGGTCCCGGTAGAGGCCATCTCAGCCTACAGCGAGGAGTTGGTGGGCCTGGTATTGGTTTTAGTTGGACTATGGGCCCTTTACGGAGTGTTTACAAAAAATGAAACACATTCCCATACGCATATTCACGATACGGCGTCTCCCTTTCTTCATAAACACCCCCATAACCATCAGGCTACCGGAGGGCATTCACATAAACACACCGCCTCTCCTAAGAATCATAAGGCGGCGGCCTTTTCCATCGGTTTTCTCCACGGCCTGGCCGGGATAGCGCATTTTCTCCTATTTCTGCCTGTGCTCAGTTTTGAGTCTCAGTATGAAGCGAGTTCTTATATCCTTGGGTTTGGAACGGGAACCGTCCTGGCCATGACCGCATTTACGCTCGTTCTGGGCAGGGTGTCAGAGTTGGCGAAAAACTGGCACAACCCCCTTTTCTTCCGTGGGATTCGGGTGGCCGGAGGGCTTTTTGCGATAGTGATTGGCGTATACTGGATGCTCAACAACTAACAAATTCGCGGCAGTTGCTCTCCAATCAGGGGAGTAACGATCCTTTTACCCCCGATACTACTTTCCATAACCACCTTACCCGGATGATCCTTTACAATGGTTCCAATACGCGCAGCGTGTTTCCCTTTCGGATGTCCCTTCATAAAGCTTAGGATTTCTTCGGACCTGGCTGCATCGACGATGGCGCAGAGTATCCCTTCATTCGCAACGTAGAGGGGGTCCAGTCCAAGAATCTCACAAGCTGCCGAAACCTGGGGATCTATCGGGCAATCCGCTTCCCGCAACAGCACCCCCAGGTTACTGTCCTGAGCGATCTCCGAACAAACCCCGGAAACCCCTCCCCGGGTGGGGTCTCTGAGCAGGTGAATGGCCGGGCCGAATGCATTCAGCAAATCGTGTACAAGGTGGTTGAGGTTTGTAGTGTCGCTTTGTATTTCGGATTCAAACTCCAGGCCCTCACGCTCGGAGAGAATAGCCATTCCATGGGCTGCGATCGGCCCGCTCACCAGGAGCTGATCCCCGCTTACAACACGTTCCATCGCGATATTGGCATCGGGATGCGGACTGCCAATGCCCGTGGTGTTGATAAAGATTTTGTCGCCCTTCCCACTTTCCACGACCTTGGTATCTCCGGTTACGATCAGCACTCCGGAATCATCGGCAGCTGATTTTATCGAGCGTACAATTTCCAAAAATTCCGAGGTGGGCATCCCTTCTTCGATAATAAAACTCAGACTCAGAAAACGGGGAATACCCCCGCACATAGCGACGTCGTTGACTGTTCCGTGAACCGCCAGTTCACCGATATTCCCCCCTCTGAAAAAAATAGGTGAGACCACAAAACTATCTGTGGAAATGACCACCGGCCCCTCAAGGGGAACAATCGCACCGTCGTGTTTTTGTTCCAGATAAGGGTTCTTAAAGGTTGTAAAAACGATTTCGTCCAATAATTCCCGCGTCATCAGGCCGCCGCTGCCATGGGCGAGTTGTATGGAATCGGGGAGCTTAGGTTTTGTATACATAGGTTAAGACAATCAAAGGGTGCTGGCAAAATGATAATAGGCGGCACAGGCTCCTTCAGAGGAGACCATCGGAGCGCCTAAGGGGTTTCTCGGGGTACATTCTTTTCCAAAATGAGGACACTGATGCGGTTTTTTTTGTCCGGTCAGGATGGCCCCGGCCATACATTTACTGTTTTCGGCACGTCCTTTTTCCTCGAGGTTAAACCTGTGGGCTGCATCAAAAGCACTGTATTCCGGCCTGAGGACATATCCGCTTCTGGGAATAGTGCCGATTCCCCTCCACTGCCTATCCCCGATCTGAAAGACCTGATGGATCACCTTTTGGGCGGCCAGGTTTCCTTCCTCGGTGACGGCGCGCTTATACTGGTTTTCAACGCCGAATGTACCTTTTTCCAGCTGGAGGACTGCATGGTAAATCCCCTCAGCGAGATCCAGGGGTTCGAATCCGGTAATGACTATGGGAATCTTATATTTTTCAGATATGGGATGGTATTCACGATATCCCATGATGGCACAAACATGCCCTGCACCCAGAAATGCATCTATAGCGCAATGGGGATCGCTTAGGATTCCCTCCATGGCCGGAGGCACCAGAACATGGGATACCAGGATAGAATAATTGGTAAGCCCTTCTTTCTCGGCTTGTAGAACAGAGAGGGCATTGGCGGGTGCTGTGGTTTCAAAGCCCACGGCGAAAAAAACCACTTCCCGCTCCGGGTTTTCCCTGGCAATCCGCACTGCCTCCAACGGGGAATACAAAATCCGGAGATCCCCTCCTTTGGATTTGGCTTCCAACAGGCTTATCCCACTCCCGGGAACCCGAACCATATCGCCAAAGGAACAGAGAATAACACCTTTTTCCATAAGCGTTACGGCCAGGTCGATAAGTTCCATAGGCGTGACGCATACCGGACAGCCCGGGCCGTGAATCATCTGGATTTCCTCCGGAAGTAAATCGAGTAACCCATTGCGAACCAGACTATGTGTTTGCCCGCCACAAATCTCCATGATTTGCCAGGGTTGGGTGACCACTTTTTCTATTTGTCCCAGCACCTTTTGGGTCGCTTCCAGATTCCGGTATTCGGTAAGATACTTCATGAGTTACAGTTCAGATGGTACATCAGTTGCCCGAAAGGTATGTTTTCATCGTTGGGGCTGAGTTCCCGATGAAAAAAAAGTTCAAATGAACCGGGGTTGAGTTCACAAAGCAATTGGACCAGCAATGCATTTTGAAATACGCCTCCACTGCAGGCAATTCTGGAAATCCCTTCCCGCTCCGCTTTCTCTAAGATAAGGTTTGCCAGGGTGAAAATAAAATCCCCGGCGAGTTGTCCGGGGTGCTGCCCGGAAATCCACCTTTTTTTCAGTTCCCCGATGAGTTGTTGAGCAGGGATATTCCCGGAATCATCCAGACGAACAAGCCTGGATGCATTATCGATTTCGAAAGCACGGGTGACGGCTTCCAATAGCATAGCCGCCTCTCCTTCATAAGAATTGAGATCGCAGATACCCAGCAGGGATGCCACGGCATCAAACAACCGGCCCATTGAAGAGGTTTTTAGGGTGTTAGTGGACTTGAGTTGCCTGTAGAGTTTCCAGGTGTGTGGACTAAATTTGTCTTGAATAAATTCGGGCTCCTCCAGGAGGGAAAACAGGGAGAGTCTGGGATTTTTGGCCATGGCATCCCCGGCCAGCCAGTCAAAATAAGCCACTTGCCCCACCCGGGCTACGGAGCCTTCATCAAAACGAAAAAATTCGCCTCCCCAGACGTGCCCGTCTTCCCCGTAGCCGGTGCCGTCCCAAACGACTCCGAGTATAGGTTCAGTGCTTTTGAACAAATCGTTTTCCCCCAATACTGCCGCGAAATGTGCCCTGTGGTGGGGTATCCGATAAGCGGGGATGTTCCACTTTTCAGAGAGTTCCTTTCCGTAACGGGTGCTCAGGTATCCCGGATGGGTATCGGTTAACAGGGCAGTCGGTCGCTTTTGGAAGAGTGCGGTAAAGCTTGAAATCAATTCGGTAAATCGCTCAAAGACCTCGTAATTTTCCAAATTTCCTATGTACTCGCTGATGTATAGAAAATCATTGGGAATAAAGCCAATGGTGCTCTTAAGTTCAGCTCCCAGGGCCATAAGGCCCGTACTGCCCGATATACTTGGGGACCGGCTGTAATTCGGCGCGAAACCCCGACCCCTTCTGAGCAATATGGGAATAAATTCAGGGGGGGGGAAACGAAGCACAGAATCGTCCTGGGAATGAATAATATCGAGGTTGTGTTCAAAAAAATAATCCGCTACCACTGACAGTTTTTCATGTGCCTGGGTCTCGGAAAAACATATGGGAGCCCCGTGAATATTCCCGCTGGTGGCTATCAGGGGTCTGGGGCAGGCCCTTGAAAGCTGTTCCAGGATTCCCGTATAAGGCAGCATTACCCCGAGCTGGTGCAGCCCGGGGGCAATAACATCCAGGGCAGCCTCCCCCCGATAGGTATCCGTGGAGAGGAGCACAATGGGACGCTCGGCGGACGTGAGGGCCTTCCGTTCTGTTGTGCGCAGGGAAAAATCCAGCTCCAATTCTTCAAGGGAGGGATAAAGAACTGCGAAGGGTTTTGTGGGCCTTTTTTTTCGGGTCCGCAAGGTCTCAACAGGTTTCTTTTTGGTGGCATCGCAGCACAGCAGGTACCCCGAGGTGTTTTTTAAGGCGATAATCTTCCCCTCCTCCAGGAATACGGCAAGCTGCTTAAAAATATCTCCTTTTTTCACGGAAACCGGAATCCCACGGGCATCTGTAATCCGATAGTTCATCCCGCAACCCGGACAACTGTTTGTCTGTGCGTGAAAACGCCGGTCTCCCGGGTTTCTGTATTCCTCAGTACATGCATCGCACATATCAAAAGCCTGCATACTGGTATGCTCCCTTTCAAAAGGAAATGTTTTTGTCAGGGCCCACCGGGGCCCGCAATTCACACAACTGATAAACGGATATCCAAAACGCCGGTTTTGAGGGTCGTTGAGTTCCTGCCTGCAGTCCGCACACAGGGCAAAATCCGGGGTCAATTGCAGGTTGAGGCTGCTGTTTTTGGCTGAGGCCCGGATACTGAAGCGCTCAAAGGACTGAAATGGAATCTCCTCATATCGATGGCGCAGGACCCGGGCGATGGCCGGGGCTTCCCGCGTAATTTTATCATAGAAGGATGCCAGGCTTTGTCTCGGTCCTGAGGCTATTACTTCCACCCCGGCTTCGTTGTTGGACACGTAGCCCCTGAGCCCTGAGGCCAGGGCCTCTCTGTACACAAAAGGTCGGAATCCCACACCCTGTACCCGCCCCTGAATTTGTATTCTAAAGGTGGTCTCCAACAACCGGGGCTTCTTTGTAGAGGGATTGGGCCAGGGTAAGTATTTGATCCATGGCTACCGGGATGGCCTCTTGAACAGGCTGCGAAACTTCAACGCTCATAGGGTTTATATGGTCGATGGAAACAGTAATCAGATAAAGGTCAGGCTGGTGTTCCAGGAGGTAAACCGCTTCGATCATATCTTTAAGGCCGACATCGTGCACGCTGAGTGCTTTAGGAAAATCAGAGGCAAACTTAGGTCTCAACAGGCTGACGGTTCCGGCCGGTTTTCCATCCATAGTGGCATCCACAAAGATCACGGTACCGTAGGCCTGAAAACGATCGAGCAGCAAAAACCCGCCCGTACCCCCATCCAGGATGTCCAGATAGTCGGGGATGGAACCCTCTGATAAGGCTTCAATCAATCGCACCCCGATACTCTCATCACCCATCAGGTAGTTTCCCACCCCGAGCACCAGTATACTCCCAGTTTTGTCCTTCTCGAAATAATAACTGTCACTGCTTATACCCTGTGGGGTTTGGCTTTGTTTTTTCATATGGGATACAATTCTTCCGTTAAGGATCAGGATGACGGGCTGGTTTGAACAGGGGTTTCTTCAGGTCCTGGAGCTTCTTCCACCAGTTCCTCTAAATCTTCTTTAATCAGCCGCTCTTCACATACAAACTTGTATCCGCCGAACATGGATGAAACTTCGCCCCGTCCTTCCAGCCAGTCGTGGTAAAAGACGAGATATACGTGTATGAGTGTAAATAAGATAAACAACCAGGTAGCGATGTGGTGAATGGTTCGCACCATAAAGTCGCCTCCAAACAGGGGTACTACCCACCCAAAAAGATCTGCCAACCACCATCCCGACATTTCGGCATACAGACCAAAGCCGGTGATGACCTGAACCACTGCGATCACAAAAAGTCCGACATAGGAAATGGCCGCAACGGAATTGTGCCCCACACTGATATTGCGCACATCCTCGGTCTTGTCGTGTTGCAAAAGGATATCTACCTTGAGTACATGCATTATGTTTTTACGCATTTTCTGGCTAAAGGGCAAATAGGCCTTCCAGCTGGCAAAACGGTTACCCACAAAGGCCCAGTATATGCGAAAAAGCATATTGAAAAAGAAAATATAGGCCGTTCCAAAATGAATAAACCGAACCGTTCCAAACCAATAGGATTCACTCGCTTCTGCCCCGGAGAGAATGGCTGGCGGATCGGCAATAATGAATCCAGTGGCTGCCAGTGTTATGATACACAACACATTAATCCAGTGGAAAATCCGTACCGGAAGTTCCCAGACATAGACGCGTTTATAATTTTTGGACTGCATGGTTCAGGTTTTTAAATGTCACAACTTGAAATATTTTGTACTTGAGAAAGGTGTTTTCCATGCTCATCGTACAAATGCACAGCACAGGCGATACAGGGGTCAAAGGAGTGAATCGTCCTTATGATTTCCAGGGGGAGTTCAGTGTCAGCCACCGGCGTACCCAGCAGTGTGGATTCATAAGCGGAGCGTTGCCCTTTCGGGTCTCTTGGCGAGGCGTTCCAGGTAGAGGGAACCACCAGTTGATAGTTGGCCGTCTTCTTGTCTTCTATCCGGATCCAGTGCGCAAGGGCACCTCTGGGAGCTTCTGAGAAGCCTACACCCTTTGAAGACTGAGGCCAGGATTCAGGTTCCCACAATTCGGTATTTGCCATTCGGGAATCCCCATTTTTGATATTGTTCAACAGGGTGGCGTAAAAATCCTGAGTCCATTGAGCGACAAGCCGCGTTTCCAGTCCTCTGGCCGCCGTCCGCCCGAGGGTGGAGAACAGGGCATCCACAGGCACGTCAAGCTGGGTAAGCGCCCCGGTGACCAACTCCTGGATTTCCTTATTGCCACTGGCAAACCCGACGAGGAGTCTGGCCAGAGGACCTACTTCCATAGGTTTTCCTTTCCAGCGCGGGGTTTTGATAAAACTATATTTCTGGCTGACGTCCAATTGTTCATAAGGCGGTTTGGGACCACTGTAATTGATATTGGTTTCCCCGTCCCATGGATGCCTTCCGGTATCGGCCCCTTCTGCGTATGCATCGTACCAGGAATTGTTTACAAATTCTTCTATATCGCCATTGCGATGATTTACCTCGTGTACTTTCGAGAGGTCCCGGTCCAGGATAATCCCCGGTTGGAACTTAAAGTTCGAAATATCGGAATACCCGTTTGTCGGGAAGTCCCCATAACACATATAATTTCCGAAGCCTTTACCGATGCTGCCCCAGTCCTTATAGAAGGAGGCGATAGCCATCAGGTCAGGGAGATATACCTGTTCTACAAATTCCTGCCCTTCTTTAATCAGTCGCCCTACATAGGCCAGTCTTTCGGCATTAAGCCCTCCGGGGCTGTCTTCATTAATGGCACAGGCCATACCCCCGACGAGGTAGTTGGGGTGCGGGTTTTTACCCCCGAAGATCGTATGCACCTTGACGATTTCCTTTTGCCACTCGAGGGCTTCAAGGTAATGCGCCACCGCGAGGAGGTTTACCTCCGGCGGAAGTTTCATTTGGGGATGCCCCCAGTAACCGTTGGCAAAAATCCCCAATTGCCCGCTTTCCACAAATCGGGTGATCCGCTTTTTAATGTCGGAGAAATAACCCGGGGAACTCTTGGGCCAGCTGGAAATACTCTGGGCCAAAGTTGAAGTGGCTGCCGGATCTGCTTTAAGTGCATTCACCACATCCACCCAATCCAGGGCGTGCAGGTGGTAAAAGTGCACCACGTGGTCATGCATATAGAGGGTTCCCTCCATGATGTTACGAACCATTTCCGCATTGGGGGGAATATTGATGCCGAGGGCATCCTCAACAGAGCGGACAGAGGCCAGGGCGTGGACGGTAGTACAAACCCCACATGCCCTTTGGACAAAGGCCCATACATCTCTCGGGTCCCTGCCCTGTACGATGCTCTCCAAGCCGCGTACCATAGGGCTGGAGCTATAGGCATCCGTTATTACGCCGTCCTTTACCTCAACTTCGATGCGCAAATGCCCTTCGATACGGGTAATGGGATCTACTACTATTCTATTTGCCATGATGATGGATTTATGGAGAATCTATGATTCGAATTTTTTTTCATTTTCCCTTCCGCGCCGGATGTTATCTTTCAACTCCTTGCGTTTGGAGATGTTGGCAGCTACGGCGTGGACAGCGAGGCCGCCAGCCAGCACCCCGGCCGCTACTTTACCGATGTTATCGGCAGAGCTTTCTATACCGAAGCCCGCCAGGCCTGTAAGGCGTTCGTAGAAGGGGCCGTTGTCCCAGAAGTCCTCTTCACTGCATCCGATACAACCGTGTCCGGACTGTATGGGGAAACTCACCCCGTTGTTCCAGCGGATTGTCCCGCAGGAATTGTAGGTCATTGGGCCGCGGCATCCAACCTTATATAGACAGTAGCCTTCTTTGGCATTCTGGTCGTCAAAGGTTTCGGCGAACAGACCGGCGTCGTAATAAGGCCTGCGATAACAGGAATCGTGAACGCGTTTGGCGTAAAAGGCTTTGGGCCGGCCGATGTTGTCGAGCTCAGGCAAGCGGCCAAATGTGATCAGGTGTACAATGATACCCGCCATCACTTCTCCGATAGGCGGACAGCCCGGGACCTTGATGATAGGTTTGTCCTTAATGATTTCATGGATAGGCGTGGCCTGGGTGGGGTTGGGATACGCCGCCTGGACACATCCGTTACAGGCACAACTTCCCCATGCGATGATCGCTTTGGCCCCTGCTGCAGACTCCAAAAGGATGTCTTTGGCGGAGCGGCCGGCAATACAACAGTAATTTCCGTCATCGCCCATGGGAACCGAGCCTTCAACACAAAGGATGTATTCACCCTTGTATTTCTCCATGGTGTCGTGTTTTGCCGCTTCGGCCTGATGCCCGGAGGCTGCCATGAGCGTCAGTGTATAGTCCAGGGAAATCTTATCGAGGATGATATCGGATACAATCGGGTGATCCGAGCGGATGAAGGATTCACTGCAACAGGTGCATTCCTGGAAGTGTTCCCAGATTACCGGGATTCTGAATGTGGTTTCCAAAGACTTGGCCACCTGGCCAATCATTGTGGTTTCTAGCCCCATGTATGCTGCGATATACGTCGCAAATTTCATGAAGTCCCTTCGGCTGTACCCCTGTTTTATGATACTGTCATAATAGGTTTCCTGAGTGTTTCTTTCAAAAGCCATCTGATTGCCAGTTAATTAGAATAAAATTTTATAGGTAGTCGTACTATAAACTTAGAATAGTCAAAAGAGAAAAAACATGATTTATGTCAGTCTTTCTGATTTTTATTTAAATTAATATTGATGTTATTCAGTAATACCACCTCAAAAAAATGCACGAGTTGTCCATAGCGATGGGGATTGTTAAAATCGCCGAGACTGAGACCCAAAAGGCCGGGGCATCCAAGGTGGAGTGTATTGAACTTGAAATCGGAAAACTGGCGGGAATCGAATTCGAATCTCTCGATTTTGTCTGGCCATTGGCGGTAAAAAATACCGTTTTAGAGCAGGCTGAAAAACGGGTAGAGGTGATTCAGGGGCAGGCGCGCTGTATGGACTGTGACACTTTGTTTGAGTTGGAAAAATTCTACGATTCATGCCCGGTGTGCCGGAGTAATTTAAAGGCGATTATCAAAGGAAAAGAATTACGGGTGAAAGCCCTGGAAGTTGTTTAACTAATACCATATTATTATGTGCGGAACTTGCGGATGCGGAAGTGAAGAAGGAGGGGTTAGAATACTGATGCCGGGAATGCAACAGGAAGGATTGGTAGATTCACACGAACATCATCACCATCACGATCATTCCCACGATCACGGTCACTCACATGGTCACGACCACAGTCACGATCATTCTCACAGCCATTCTCACGACCATGGCCATTCTCACGACCATGGCCATACCCACGATCACACCCATTCCCATACAGACGGTGGGATTACCCTGGCCCCCAATAAAAAAATACTGGAGGTAGAACAGGATGTATTACAACACAATCAGGTCATGGCTGCCCGGAACAGGGGCTATTTTGAAGCCTTGAATATCCTTCCCCTGAACCTGGTCAGTTCCCCCGGGTCCGGTAAAACATCCCTGCTGGAACGCACTTTAAAGGACTTGAAGGACACCCTGGATTTCTATGTGATCGAGGGGGATCAACAAACGGTAAATGATGCCAATCGGATTTCCGCCCTCGATGTCCCCGTCGTCCAGATCAACACGGGGAAAGGATGTCATTTGGAAAGCGATATGGTTTTTGAGGCCGTAAAACAGTTGCAGATGAAGGCCAATGCTATACTCATGATCGAGAATGTGGGGAATCTGGTCTGCCCTTCAATGTTCGATCTGGGAGAAAAAAAACGGGTGGTGATTATCAGTACCACAGAAGGGGAGGACAAGCCCATTAAATACCCGGATATGTTCCACAGCTCGGACATTTGTATTATCAACAAAATAGACCTGCTGCCCTATGTGAGTTTCGACGTGGGCAAGGTAAAAGACTACGCCCTGCAGGTGAATGCCAACCTGAAGTTTTTTGAAGTCTCCGCAACGACAGGGGAAGGCATGGAAGCCTGGTATGAATGGTTAAGAGAACAAATTGTCCCAAAAAAAGCCTGAAAAATGTGCCTTTCAATACCCGGAAAACTGATTGAAATCACCCAGACTCTGGATGAAACCTTCCGTTTGGGGAATGTCTCGTTTGACGGGGTGGTCAAGGAGGTCAATCTGACCCTGGTCCCCAAGGCCGAGGTTGGGGACTATGTTATGGTGCATGTAGGGGCTGCCATCGCTATCGTCAATGAACAGGAAGCTGCAAAGACCTTTGAAATCCTGCGACAATTAGGGGAACTCGATGAGTTGGAAACCGGAGGGGCTTGAAATGTGTTCCTTTAAGTCGATCCAGTCCAGGGAACCCCTTCTGACATAAAATGACTAAAAATCAATCACAACCCACCCTGTTTATTTTTGTGCTAACCTATCCTAAACCAGAATCGATTGCCATATTTTGAACTTAAAAAGGGAGAAGTAGGGTTTCCACCCGCGCACTTTGCAGACCTTGATGGGCTGCTGGCGGTAGGCGGAGATATGACAGCGTCACAACTGGTCCGCGGATATCAAAGTGGCGTTTTTTACTGGCACCATCCCATGAAGCATGTAAAATGGTGGTCTCCGGATCCCCGACTTGTTCTGGAAACGGAGTCGTTTCAAGCTCCGGACCTTAATTCAGCGTTTGTATTTACAACTTCGGTAAACACCCGATTTGAAGAATTATTACGCCTCTGCCAACGCATATATAATGACAAAGAGGCCATGGGGCCTGCATGGTTGTCCGAGCGCATGTTCCGTATTTTTATGGAACTATTTGAAGCGGGCAGGGTACACGCCCAGGAGGTGGTCTTTAAAGGAAACCTTGTGGGTGGGTTTTTTGGAGTATGTGTGGGGGATCTGTGCTTTGGAGAGTATACTGCAGGAACGGTTGCCGGTGCCGCTGATTTTGCGATTACAAGGGCCGTTGCAGCGCTCCGGGAAAAGGGGATTCAGTGGATCGACATGCAGAAAGAGACGGCCCGTGTCGATTCCCTGCAGTACAGGGAGATTTCCAGGCTTTCATTTGTCGATTACTGCAGACGTGCAGGCGAGGGAGATAAAGAAACGTATAAAACCTCCACCTTATGAAGTCTTTTGAGGATTATATTGCCGGGGCAGAACAGAAATTGCAGTCCAACAGGCCTGAAGAAGCCCTTTCGTACTTTGAAAGTGCCCTTAAAGTAGTGCCAACCCCCCTTTTGAAGATGCAGATCGGCAATAAAATAGCCAGAATCAGGGAACTCACTGGAAACCGCGAAGGAGCGACCGCTCAGTTTTTGGAAGTTCTGGAGGTACCGGAATCCGAAGTGCCCGAGGTTTGGGAACAACGGGCTTTGTCGTTGAATAACCTGGGCCGGCTATCACTGCCCCAGGACCCGAAAACTGCGATCGGGTATTTCGACCAGTCGATTGCCAATTATACGACCCTCTCTGAGATCGATGGCCGTTTTTTTACACACCTCGCGCATTCGTTTATGGCCCGGGGGGAAGCCTATTACCTGAGAAAGAAATACTGGTATTCCAAAAAGGACTATAAGGCAGCCCTGGATTTAAACAGGCGGCATGCAAAAGCTCTCGATGCGGATATGCAGGCTATGGCACACTATCAGCTCGGGGCTATTTATTCAGATGAATTCAATGCGTATGACGCCCAGTCCAATTATCAAAAAGCGCTGGATCACTACGAGGCCGGGGCCGTCGAAAACGCCTTGAAATACCGACCCCTTGTAGCCGCCTGTCAGAATAACCTGGCCGTGTCCCATCTCCAACTCGAGGGATACCACAAGGCAGCTACCCACTATCAGAAAACGCTGGAAGAGTACCAATGGCTCTGCCAGGAAAAGCCCGAAACCTTTTTGCCGTATCTCGCCGGCACCTACTCCAGTTTGGGGATTCTTTATGCGGACAAAATGAACCGGTATTCTGAAGCCTTGCTGGCAGGTCAAAAGGCCATTGCACTTTATGAGAACTTATCTGCAACGAGCCCGGATAAATTCCGCCACTACCTGGCGACGGCCTATCACAATTGCGGAATCTATGCCCTGGAAACCCCTGAATGGAAGGATGCGGCCTCAGACCTCTTAAAGGCTCTAGAATTGAGAAAGCAATTGGCCAACAGGGAGATGCAAGCCTTTGGAGCAGACTACTGCGTAACGGCGCTCAATATCCTGGAATTTTACCAGCGCAGGTTGGAAGTGGATAAAGACATTGAGTTTCGGATCAAAGGCCTGGAGTTGCTCGCGGAAATGGAATCCGTACTAAGATCCCTCCCCGAGAGTCCTTCCGCAGCCAATATGAAAAACGATTTTGACTTTTTCGGAACCTATTTTCAGGGAATCGATGCGGAGGAGATACAGACCCTCGGAATCCTTGAAAATATACGTCTTTGGGACCAGGAAATTGACAGTACCCTGGACCTGAAAGAGAAGGCTGCTTTTCAGCGACAGATACTGACAAGTCTTGATGATTTTTTCAAGACTTATCCGGATAATAAATCCCTGCGCAAAACTTTTGTCCTGGCCCTGAATAATATGGGTTGGCTTTTTCTTTGCGAAGGAAATACAGAAGAGGCCCGTAAACTCCTACATCGGGCTGAAACCCAACAGCTCGGTATTCCTGCAATTGAGTGTAACCTGGCACATTGTGATTTGCTGGAAGGGAATACTTCAGCTGCCATTGCGGGGTATAAAAAATTATATGGAAAAAAGAATGAATCCAATACCGATTTCCGAAAGGTAATCCGGGAGGATATCGCAAAATTTATATCGTATAGTGTCTTACCCGAAGGTGTATCTCAGACCCTGGAAACCGCCGGACATTTGTATCTTTAAGAACACCAAATTCTAAATCCAATGAAATCCCATCAGATACCCTTTCTAAAGTTTTTTCTCTGCGCCTTTTTGGTCACTGGTATAAACGGGCTTCTTTCCGCCCAGGATACCGGGAAATACGATCCGGAAGCCAATCTTAAAGCGTTGGGGGTTTCCCTTCCCGAAGCTTCCAATCCCGTGGCGAATTACGTCAATGCGGTCCGCGTTGGGAACCTGATATTTTTGGCCGGGAAAGGACCTAAAAAATCGGATGGCACCTATATCACCGGAAAGCTTGGGGCGGACCTGACTGTTGCCCAGGGGTATGAGGCGGCCCGGGTAGCGGGTATCAATCAGTTAGCGGTTTTAAAGGCGGAACTCGGGAATCTCAACAAGGTGAAGCGACTTGTCAAAGTCCTTGGGATGGTGAATGCGACCCCGGAATTTACAGACCAACCTGAAGTGATCAACGGATATTCAGACCTTATGGTGGAGGTGTTCGGGCAACGCGGGAAACATGCCCGTGCGGCAGTGGGTATGGGCTCCCTGCCAAGGGGTATTGCGGTGGAAGTGGAGATGATTGTCGAGGTCTTTGAGGAGTAAGTTGGGCTGATTGTCTTAGCCGTATCCCGGAGATAGCTTCGCTTCGCTCGCTGTTCCTGAGAGTGGCTCGTGTTGAAAATACAAAAACGCCATCTGCCTTACGGCAGCTGGTTTTGTTTCTTTCTTGAAGCGGTGATTTTCGAATAACTTTTAGGGTAACCTTATGGCCAGGAGATAGCTTCGCTTCGCTCGCTGTTCCTGAGAGTGGCTCGTGTTGAAAATACAAAAACGCCATCTGCCTTACGGCAGCTGGTTTTGTTTCTTTCTTGAAGCGGTGATTTTCGAATAACTTTTAGGGTAACCTTATGGCCAGGAGATAGCTTCGCTTCGCTCGCTGTTCCTGAGAGTGGCTCGTGTTGAAAATACAAAAACCGCATCTGCCTTACGGCAGCTGGTTTTGTTTCCTCCCGCCCGCTTAAAAAAGCCAGCTTTTTACGCGTCCTGTCGGAAACAAAACACCCGCGCCATGCGCGGGTGTTTTTGTGTTTATTCGTAGCCCCGCCAGGAATCGAACCTAGATCTTGGGTACCGGAAACCCACATACTATCCATTGTACTACGGAGCCAAAGGGCTGCAAATATAGGGAGGTTTATGAAAATTATCGCCTTGATTTTTGCATTTAGTATCGAGTAACTTTCGAATCTGCTTTATTCTCTTTTACCGGGAAAAGGAAGGTTTTTTCAAGGCTTCCCTGGAATAAAATACCAGGGTATGCTAAGAAATAGCTACGCTCTCCTTGAGGCCAAGGGATAGCTTCGCTTCGCTCGCTGTTCTTGTTAACGCTCGTGTTGAAAATACAAAAACCGCATCTGCCTTACGGCAGCTGGTTTTGTTTCCTCCCGCCCGCTTAAAAAAGCCAGCTTTTTACGCATTCTGTTGCCAAGAGATAGCTTCGCTTTTCTTTCT